>Ga0116231_10005829_pt1 | contig 24004 bp, 27 predicted proteins | sample S1TSphgellanicum_2_FD_89695 | JGI IMG/M metagenome (GOLD analysis project Ga0116231, IMG submission 89695) | Host-associated microbial communities from peat moss isolated from Minnesota, USA - S1T2_Fd - Sphagnum magellanicum MG | ecosystem: Host-associated > Plants > Peat moss > Unclassified...
AAAATAAAAAAAATTTTAAAAAAAAAAAAAAAAAAAAAAAAAAGAACCACAGCAACAATATTTTATTATTATTATTATTTGTTTTTCAATTTTGTGATGTAATGACATTGACAACCATCCATAGAAGGATTTAACCAGGTTTGGCTACAGACGAGATGGGAAGCTAAAAGTTTTTAAAACCCTGTTATTTCATGGCTTTACATATAGGACTGCAAAGTTTAAATATGGCGAACTCAATTTATTGGCCTTGCCTATTGAGGCAAGGATATTGTTGTGTTTAGATTTCATTATAGAGTATAGTAGCTCAAGGGATTTTGGGCCCCTACTAGGTAATAATAATAATAATAATAGGTTTATTTTATTATATGAGGATTTTTGAAAGATGATAATTTTGGCTTGTGTAATTGAAACTTAAGATTAATAGTTATAGAGTTATAATATCTTGAAGGATTTTGGTTTCTTTTAGAGGATTTTTGGAAGATTATATTTTGACATGGTGAAATATTTGATTTTATTGTTCATTGTTTACTGTTTACAATTTTACATCTATTTGGGATCGGAGAGTCCATTAGATGAAAGGTAGATCATGGAGGATAGATTGTCTTCTAATACTAACAGCATGTCACAAATTTGGCCAAGGCGATTGTGTTCGTAGTTTACATGAGTTCAGTAAGAGTGCTTGTGTCGGTGAGGGGTAGGGTTGAACAAAAGCATTTTCTAACTTTCTGTGTGTATTTGGACAGATAAGGAGCAAGTGCTCTTCATCCTTTACCTTCCCCAAGTCGCAGCCTCTACAAAGCTTCTTTGCGTATGGCATGCTTTTTCACGCACCTAGCATTGCCTCAAGCTACGTGTTGTCACATTGAAATCGGGCCAGAGCTTTTCGCAACTGGACGCAGTTGATGTCAAACAAGTATCTTTCGCTTTCATACAACATACCCTTAAAGCGCAAGTATCTTGTTTGTATGCTGGTCCCAATCTTGCGGTTGGTAAAGAGCTTTTCAATGAAAGCTAGTTGCATATTATCTTTCACCCTTTTTCCATTCAACATTGTGTGAGGAAAATCTGGAGGGGTGAAGTCCCGACCTTTTGGTTGATCGGGCCTTTCATCGTAGATCTACCACCAACTGGCTGCACTAGCCTTGCTAGACAAGTCGAATGTATGCACCCAAGAACTGTTCCCAACGATAATTTAGTAATCCTCGCTTGGAACGCACGAGTCACTGCAAGCTGAAATGTCGTTTCCAACAGTGATTGAGCCGGAGGCAAAAAACCTACCACCTCTTGGGGCTGGTTCTAGAGTTTCCATAATTCATCTTTTCTGCCTTAAGATATGTTTTTTTAATGTAAATGGCAAGGCCACAGTGTGACACACCCCTTGTTTCTCCTTACTTTTCTGGCGAATTTTTTATAAAAAAATTCCCAAGAAAAAAAAAAAAAAAACCCTTTGAGAGGGGCGCAGCTGATTTTCAGATTTCGCAACAGTACGAAATTCCCGCACCAAAAACTTGATAAGATTGCTCACCCCCACTTCCCTCTCTTTTTTGGCCGAATTTTTCTCAAAGTTTTTCGCCATATTCCGTCTCCCCCGACCCCCTCTCCAAACACTCAATCACCCCCAATCGCACTTTTGTTGCATGCGACCCACCACTTCCAGCCACCCAAAAATTCTTGCGTTTTTTTAATTCTTCCTCTTCTTCGTCTTCTTGCTTGCTCCCGTCCGTCGCACAAATTCTTCCTCAACTTGAGCTTTCGGATATCAACAAATTGTTGATTTCATTCTTCCCCAACTTCAAGAGTTTCGAAATCAGCGCTGAATTCGGCCACTTTCTTCTTCTTCTTCCTCTTCTTCTTTTTTGTTTTGGGGGTCGGGGGGTTGTTGAGGGAAAGAATCTGTGGGAACATCGTTATTGCTGCATAATTCCTGTGAGAGTTGCATTGGGTTTTCAGATTGTCTGTGTCTGTTTGTGTTTTCTTTTCTCGAGTTTCAGATTTTGGCAAAGAATCCCAAATCTGATTTTTCTTCTTTTGTTGGTTGTGCTAACGGGAATTTCGTATTGAGGATGAGCTTCGGTGTGATGAGGAAGATGGAGGAGATAGGGGAGGTAGAGGAAGAGGAGGAAGAGGAGGAGAACAACAACAACAAGAAGCAGGTGGTAGACAGAATGGGGATGAGTAGTAGTAATGAGGGAGAAGAATTCGGGGGGACGATAGACGTGTTCAGGAGAGAGAATCGAGTGACGTTGCAATTCAAGTTACCGCTGTACACGCAATGGGGGCAGAATCTGTTGTTGGTCGGTTCGGATCCGCTTCTGGGATCGTGGGATTTAGCGCGCGCCAAGCACATGCTCCCGCGACACGAGGGCGATGCGCAGCTTATCTGGGAGGTGGGAGTGTCCGTGCCTGCGAATTTGCACTCTCAGTACAGCTACTGCATGGTGGACGAGCACATGAATGTGTTGAAATGGGAGGCGGGTGCCCGACGCTCGCTGGAGTTGCCGGAAGGACTCGAGAACGGAGCCGTCGTCGAGGTTCACGACCAGTGGCAAGTAGGTGGCACAGGCTCTAGATTCCTTAGGTCAGGAAGAAGCTCGCAGTTTCAAGCTTAGATTTGAGAAGAGAAGAATCCATGACAGCCGTGCAGCCAGGGTCTTAGGGCCTCTTTCCATTAGGCTGCTGCGATCACAGCAGACGAATGGAAGGCCAACTGACATAGGGCTTGTTTCTTGCGACAGGGAAAGTAGGTTTCCATTGTAGAGCTGCAAGTGTGTTGAAACTATGTGATTAATCATGTTAGGAGCTCTTGGAACACATGTTCTCATGAAAAAAAGAGAGATGTCGCTGTATAGTGAATCACCAGTTTGACTCACAGCTCTCACACCTACTGCAATTGGTGAATGCTTGACGGGTAGAGATGACTGTAAGCACAGCTAGTTGAAGAAACATAATGGAAAGCTGTAGTGTTCATGGAAAGATGTCCTTAGACTGAGGAATTCGTACTTGGGTTTTGGGGGGGGCGGGGAGGGGATTTCAGGACGGATCCTCGCCGGATGCATTGCTGCAAACTAGCGCCTTCAAGAATGTCATCTTTGGCAAAGATCATCATGGCAGTGAAAGTGTTGTCAAGAAGAGAGACATCATCACGTCAGAGTCTGCTCCCGAGCGGCTCTTCTTCGCAGACCCAATTGGCTTGGGAGGTTGGTTTGAATCTATCTCGATATTCCACACCAAAAAAATTTAGAATTAAAAAAAAAATCCCATGCTCGACAATGCCCCAAAACAACATCAATCTTCTTCTTTTGAGTCACACAAGAGAAAAGAAGAAGAAGAAGAAGAAGAAATTGCCACAACTCTTTCCTGAACAACAATTACGTTGCAGCTCCTCCTCCTCCTGTGTTCAGAAATTTTTGCCAAATGGAATTGTCACCAGCTTTGTGAAGACCCAAAGTTGATATTTGTTTGGATTTTGGCTGCTCACTCACTTGCTCTTTGTGAACATACTGCTGCGGATAGGACAAAACTTGCAGAAGATCAACTCCTTGAAAGTACACTGTAAATGGAGGAGGATCCTCTGAGCTCTTTCTTAACAGGTGGTGCTTCATGTGGGTTTTTTTTCTTGAAGCAGGATCAACCATGGTACAATTCAAGGTCAATTGTGTGCAGCTTGAGCCTGGACAATCGGTGAGCACTTGGAAGGAATTCTTACATTTTGCTTCCACAGGATGATTTTTGCACTCTTGAGAGAAGATTTTCAGAAGCTGTTCTTTGTCTCTATTTTTTATTGCATTGCAGGAAAGACCAATTCTTCAAGAATGTTCTTCAAGAAGGAATGTCTTCATCATTAGACTAATTCTGCAGTGCAAAGACATGGGTGTAGAAGTATTCTTGCTGCTCTCCACCAGTGCAGGCAACAAGCATTTGTTGGTTATTTAGAAATGTTGCATTTTTGAGTTTTTTTGTGGTGGTGCATGCAATGTGCAGGTCTTTGTTGTAGGTAATATTCCTGAATTGGGAGAATGGGATGATGGAGCAGCTCTACCACTGACTTCTTCTGTCGGAGATGACTTCTTGTGGCAATGCACGACAACAGTGAGACGAGAGAATTTCCCCATCCATTACAAGTACATACTGAAGAACAGATTTGGGGAGGTTGTTTCGGAGACTGGTGCAGACCGAGAGCTAAAGTGTGACTCTGCTCGAAAACCAGCAGCTATGGTCATTACCTCTGATGGCAGCTTTCAAGTATGGTTTTTCTTTGTCTCTTTTTTTCTATTATTGTGCAAAACCTGAGAGAGAGAGAGCTGTGCAGCAGCAAATTCATTCACATTGATTTAAGGATGATGATATACTACTAATCATGCTCACAGTTGGTTAGTAGTGGGATTAGCAGCAATGATTTGCTTAATTGTGGAGCTAATTTGACATGAGCAAAGTAATTAATTACCAGCTACTAATTAGCACTTTCTAAAACTCTCTGCCCTAATGTGAGATGATCAAATTCTTTGACAGGCACAGCCATGGAGAGGGGCAGGTGTGGCATCGCCTGTGTTTTCACTGCGCTCTAGAGAGAGTGTGGGTGCAGGAGAATTTATGGATTTGAAGTTGATGGTGGATTTCGCAGCCAAGACAGGGATGCGGTTGGTTCAATTGCTACCCATAAATGATACATCAGTCAACATGATGTGGTGGGACTCCTACCCATACAGGTAAACCTCAAGATTTTGCTGCTACTTAAGCAGTAAGCTGCCATAAACTAAGAGAGAGCGCCTCTTTCCTACACTGTGATGTGGCTATTTGTTTTCTACTCTTTTGGAGATGAGCTCCTTGCAATACACAAATTTTGTTTTGACTGGGTGAATGAGAAAATTAGGGTTGCAGCTTCATTTTTGTATTGAGCTTCATTTTTGTTGGATTGTCATGGAGGTTGCTGTTGCTCGTGCAGCTTTTTTTCTTCATTAAGAAGTGTGTTGAAGCTGAAACTTTCATATTATCTTCTGATCTAACTCTTTAAACTTGGGTGTTCTGTACAGCTCGCTCTCTGTGTTTGCATTGCATCCACTGTATCTTCGCCTCCAAAGGCTTTCAGATCACATCCCAGATGATATCAAGGTATAACTTGTATAAACCTCAAGCTCAAGAGGAATTTTGATGGGCAGAGCTATGTGGATCTAGATTGCTCCTTCTAACTTTTTTCTGATTGTTGGTGCTCTGATAAGCTTATCTTATGAACTAAATTTTTTTTCTTTGAGCTTTTTCCCCCCTTTTTTTGGGGTTTCTCCTTAGCTCTTGGAGGCTTCAACTTTAGGTCATTTGGCACCTACCTCATTGTCATCTTACTTTCCTCTGGGTTTTTTGATGAGTTGGGCAATAGAATTTTGCTGCCCAATTCCAATTTTCACTCCACCCAAAAATTCACACATTTGTTTCTTTTCTCTTTTGAGTTTGGGAATGCTTGAACTGTGCAATAGGATGAGTGTCAAAGAAATCCATTCTTGCTTGTTGGTTGAATGCATTAGGGTTAATCGCACAACATGTGCCAATAAGGCCACTTGTGGCACGCTCCACTCCACATTCAAAACCAATAACTTAGTTGTTTGTTTGTTTACCTCGTCTGTAGGAGGAGATTGAAAACTTTCGACAAAAATTGGATCTCAAGGTGTGTTATGTCACCTAGATATTCTTGGAATGTGAAACATTAGCAATTAGGATTAGAAGGTTTAGGGTAGGGAAGTGTAATGCCCATATAAACCCACCTCAATATGTGGTCAGTCAGTCTCACAAATTATGTTTTGAGCATAATTTGTTTTAATGCACATTGATGGCTTGGGATTATAGATTTTTTTGACAATGTGCAATACTAGTGCGAGGAGGTGCAATTATACGTACACCCTTTTATCTCCAAACATTTCACTGTTGTTGGGCTCAGGATGTGGATTATGAGGCTACCCTCAAAGCAAAGTTGGAGATTGCAAAAAAGATGTTCCACTTGGAGAAGGATAAAGTTCTTAATTCACCATCTTTCAAGCAATATTTTGAGGAAAATAAGGTACTCTATTTCTCCATGAAGGTGTTGTGATTGACTTGTTATTCAACACAAACAGAAATAAAATTTTAAATATATATTATATGGATTCTTAGTTGCTGATCTATTCTTCATGTGTTGCATGTGGTGCAGGAGTGGTTGAAACCATATGCTGCATTCTGCTTCTTGCGTGATCTTTTTGGCACTGCAGACCACTCTCAATGGGGTGGCTATTCTGAATTCACTTGGCAAAAGGTGTGATGGGTTCACTTCAACTTCAAAGATTCCCACCATCATCCCATCAACATATATATTATGTAAATTGTCGCTCATGAGAGAGATCCTGCCCTTCACCCTAAGCTTTTTAATGTCAGTTACTCTTTCAAATGCATGCAACAAGCACATAGAAACATCATGAGGTCTAACAAATAATCTACAAAGTTCCTAATGATGTGGTAGAATCTTTCAGTGCCGATTATGTCAGATAATGAGGCATTAGTTAGATTCAACTCACAACCATTTGTTACTTGGCGAGGTCCTCCCCATGGCCATACATTACCTAATACATAACACGGGCATTGTAAATGCTTTGTAAACACAATCTACTCTTTTGTGTAGTATCCCAATCAATGAAAGGTGATGAAGGTCTTACTCTTTCTGGGTGACTGATACGGCTATGATTGCACTCATTGTCATATTACCTTCAAATTGTGGTTGTGGAGATTTGAAATTTCTTTACAATTTCATACATATATTAAATTATCATGACCAAAAGTATTCCCAATGGGCACAATGCTACGACAAACTATTAATAAGACATGCCTAAACATTAGTATATCGTACAATTTGTATTGTTTGATCTTAGACAATGTGCAGTTGGGGGATGCACTGTGTGCAATACTAAAGGCCTCTTATTTGTTGTCGTACAGGTGGAGAAGCTTGTGTCACCGAATTCAGATTACTATGATGCCATTGCTTTCACATACTATCTACAGTTTCACCTGCATTCTCAAGTATATACAAAGCCATCTCCTTGTTAGGGTGATGGAGTTTCATGGGTTGGGTTGTTGTTTCTCATGCTTTGACATTTTGTTTCAACTCATTGAACTAGATTGATGTTTGAGTTTGCTAATATGCCCAAGAGAAGCACTCCAAACCATATATGGAATTCTTATTGAATACAACTTAACCTATCCTAAGTGAAAAAAAACAACACTTGGATTTGCGTCAGAGTTGCAATATTGTGTTTCATCATGACTTGGAGAAAAAAACATATCTTTCGGTGTTCAGAGGATTCTCACCACAAAGGTATTTTGATTATGGTACCCTTGTTTGATTTTTTTTTTGTATTGGGAATTGTGTAGCTAACGGAGGTAGCTGAATATGCACAAGAGAACCGGGTTGTGCTGAAAGGAGACTTGCCAATTGGAGTAGACCCACATAGTGTGGATACATGGCAGTTTCCTTCTTTATTCCGAATGAATACATCCACTGGTGCACCCCCTGACTATTTTGACATGAATGGACAGAATTGGGGCTTTCCCACCTACAACTGGGAAGAGATGGCCAAAGATAACTTTGGCTGGTGGCGAGCCCGCCTCAACCAGGTTTGCATGAAGTAATGTAGCATTGTTTTTCTTTACAAACTCCCCTCTAAGTGTAAACCAATGTTGGGCAGGTATTAGAATCCCATTCAGAAACAGTCCAGGGTTCAGACTGGGTCTTTGTTCTTTCCCACAACCCTGACAGAGGTCATTTATTGAAAGAACGGGTGGCTGCAGGCAGGAACCAACAGATGTCTGAATGTGAAACTAGATTTGACTGTTATCATGTAGGTCAGGCTAGAAACATTTCAAGTAATTTTGCTTGAACATTTCATTGCTTTGTGACTTACATTTTTGTGTGTATGTGCACAGCTGGCAAAGTACTTCAGTGCATACAGGATAGACCATGTGTTGGGATTCTTCCGAATTTGGGAGTTACCTCATCATTCTGTCACTGGGCTTATGGGACATTTCCGACCATCAATTCCCCTTAGCACTGTAAGTCATCAAGAGTTTGTTCAATGCATTCTCACAAATCAACAATCAGCTCTATTATCAGTTAGTGTGTTGTATGATGATGTCCACATATTGTTGTCATTCCTTCTTGCAGACTTGTGTGATTCTTTCTTTGCCAATGGCCAATTCATCATTTGATTACACTTTGTTGCATAAACCATTGGAATTTGTTTTTCCCAACATTTTGCAGGAAGAACTAGAGTGGGAAGGTGTTTGGGATTTCAATCGCTTGAGCCTCCCTTATGTCCGTTGTCACATCCTTCAGCAAAAGTTTGGTGATCGGTGGCAAGAGATTGCTTCAAAGTACTTTTATGAGTATGAGCACTTATGCTATCAGGCAAGTATACCACCTTTCCTACTGTTATGTATTATGTAACAGATATTGGGACAACCAGGAGTGGCAGGTGGCTGCAAGTCAAGTCTGACCAATGCCCATTATCTGACATAATTGGCACTTGAAAGAGATTCTGCCACTTTCATTAGGAACTTTGTAGACCATTTGGTAGACTTCACAATGTTCTAATTGGCACCACTCACATGTATTTGAATGAACAGTTAACACTACGGAGCTTTGGGTTAAGAGCAGAATCTCTCCTGAGTGACAATTATGTAATGAGAATTTGCTAGGATTTGTATGCATTCTAGGGCTGAGGCCAATCATAGTGGCAGCTGATTGAGATGGTGATGTACTAAATCATTGTTTTTGAAGCAATTTTGTGTACAACCCATTTGGGTTATGGGATAAATTGATGATTTGTTGCTGCTTGGCATTCAAGCAGTTTAAGGAGGAGTACAATACAGAGAAGAAGATTCTAGCAGCGATCAAGCCAAGCGAGGGATCACCTGATTGGGTTGTCCGTGAATCTGAAGAGATCAAGGCTGGGCTATTTGATCTCTTACATGTGAGTTTTCATGCAAAAGAAATTGCATGGTTCTCTTTCATTCCTGGCTTATTATCAATCCCAGAGAGTAAAACATGTTGATGATAAGCTCTCTGGGTTTTGATTTCCAGGAGGTTGTGCTAATGAGAGATACAGAAGATCCTACCAAATTCTACCCACGCTTCAACCTTGATCAGACAATAAGCTTTTCTGAGCTCGATGACCATAAGTAAGTAGCAACATCTCCACTCACTTTGCTAGGCTTTTTTCCCTGTGGCATTCTGTTGTCTCACCATTTTTCCTAAATAAGCTTGAAATGGAAGGTCATTCATTTGGTGAGTGATAATTTTTACTCACCTAAGTTGCTAACAATCAAGTGGGGTTTATTGCAAGCTCTGCAGTAAGGCAGTGTTGAGGAGATTGTATCACAATTACTACTTCCAACGGCAGGAACAATTATGGCGTGAAAATGCTTTGAAGACTTTACCAGCTTTGATGAAATCTTCTGACATGTTAGCCTGTGGAGAGGATCTTGGAATGGTCCCTGATTGTGTGCGACCGGTGTGTTGATCTCCCACTTCTTTAGCTGCCTTCCAATGTCAACCACATCTCCTCCTTGATGACCTAACTACCTACATATGCTTCACACATGGTCTCTTAGGTGTAGTCTGGAGGAGCAATGGCATATTCCAGATAGCGCAGGATTCTCTGTCTGCAACTCTGGAAACTCCTTTTGAAGTTGCTAGTTACAAACTGACAACAACAATGTTGCATCCATACTGATAACAAAACAGGAGTTTGGCAGTTTTGAGGAGGAGCTGTTTACCATGGGTTTTGGTATTTGATATCTTGTCTCACAGCAAGATAGACAGCTGATACTTGATCTGAGTCTCTCCTCACAGGTCTTGAATGAGCTAGGATTATTGGGCTTGAGGATTCAGCGATACCCCAGTGCACCAGGTCAAGAATTTGGTGATCCAGCAGAGTATAACTACATGGTGGTGAGCAATTTTTCTCCCTTTCTGATGCTGTTTCCACCTAAATCAATGACAAACATAATTTACCCACTCACCCTTTTCCTTGTGAACTTCCCTGCTTCCTGGTTTTGGTGAAACCAAAAGCAGTTTTAGTCACATCTTGGATGTCCATCCTTTTCTAGGTATGTGCACCATCATGCCACGATTCGTCCACGATGCGGGCATGGTGGGAGGAAGATGAAGGCAGGAGATCACGGTTTTTCAAGAACACATTGGGCTTTAGTGAACCACCTCCTGCCACTTGCGATCCACGCATTGCTCATATCATTATACAACAGCACCTGGAGGCTCCATCAATCTGGGCAATTTTCCCCATTCAGGTTTGTTTCTTTCTCCTTGCTTGTTGTGCAAGAAGGAGCTCAATCTGAGTTCCTAATGAAAGAAACTGGGAATTAGTTTCCATCACTCTTTCTTGGGATTCCAGTCCAACTGTAGTGTGTTGGTCAGTGACAATGAACAAAGGAAGATAGTATACACACCAACATGACTAGCATACTCTTTATGTTTTTACATCTTATGTGGTTGAGCCTTCTATACCAGGATCTCTTGGCACTGAAAGAGGATTACACAAAACGACCTGCAAGAGAAGAGATCATCAATGATCCTACAAACCCCAGACACTATTGGCGCTTCAGTATGTTTCCTTTTCCAGGATTTCTTTGCACAAGCATGTGTGTTTTCTATTGTATGTGTTCATACATTTGCAAGTTCTCTAGCATGTTCAATGTTTTTTCCTTCCTAACTGCATCATTTTAGATCAGAAGTGAATGTAGCCCAAATTGTGTGTGCCACAATCAGTATACAGATTGTATTCTCTGTTATTGTTTTGCAAATGCTAATGGTCATAGTTTTGCATATACGCAGGACTGCACATTCCAATGGAGGCAATTTTGGGAGATGAAGAATACCTGAAAATTGTGAGGGAGCTTGTGCTGAGCAGTGGCCGCGCCTCACTGAAAGATGTGGAAGCAACTATTGGATAATGGTTTTTGAGACAGAAATCTGTTTGTGAGGAAAGCCACGAGAGCAATAATGTTTAGCTGCCTCATGAAGACAATAATGGACTGAAAACTGGTGCTAGAACAGAGCGTGAATCACAGTGACAGCAGCAGCAGCAGCAGCAGTTTATTTGACCCTGTTGAAGGTGAGGAAGGAAAGGCCTGTCGGATTGAGTTTTGAAAGAGAGAGATGTTTTTGAGGAGAGCAACAAGAGCAACATTTAGCTCCCCTCATGAATACAATAATGAACAGAAACTGACGTCGGTAAAGAGCATGGATCACAGCAGCAGCAGTAGTCTGTATGATCTTGTTAACTTTTTGTTTGTCTTACAGCAGCATAAAAAACTTTGTAGATTTGTTGCAGAGATGTATCCTAGTAGCTCATCGAGTGTCACAAAATGACAATCTGTTGTGTCCTTAGGTTCTGAATCATATTCCATGGGAAAGAATGCAGGGTGAATCTGTGCAATTCTTGGAGAATCAAGAACTGCTACACATATGAAAGAAAGGAAGAAAGAAAACCTTGAAATGAAAATAATTAAAAGGAGGGTGGGCATTTCGAAAACCACTCCCACCTCCAATATTTCACTGTCCCTTCCAAAATCCAGAAGGCCCTGTTGTGATTTTTAAAAACTCTTTTTCAATTCTTTTTCACTATTTTTTCTTCTTCTTTTTGAAAATTACGTAAAGCACTGCCTGGATTTTTCATTTGTATTTTCAGCTCCCTTACCTGCTTGAAGAAACCTGTTTTCAGCAAGTGGGATCTTCTGCGGTGAAAGGTACCAGCAAGGCTGTACTAGGATCTTCTGACCACCAGAAGGTACTAGCCAGCCGGTCACTATTTCTACAAATTGAAAAAATGCCAGGCTGTCCTTGGATCTTCTGACCACCCGAAGGTCACCATTTCTAAAAAGTGAAAAAATGCCAGCTCTGCTTTACATAGGAAAATGACTTGAATACATGCCCTTTTGTGATTTTCGACATGTTCCCTCGGCCTTGGGCACAGATCTCAAATCATGGAAGGGCCAATCTCCTATACTTAATTCAGTAATGTCAAAAACATTGCAATTTTATTTATGAATCTTCTAAAGAATATCCAAATTTTTGAAGGAGCTCAATAGGTAGGGTGTTCTTTGCAAGGGGCCATCACCCCAGGCCAAAAATGGTGACGAACTCTTTTGGGAAGAGAAATTTCATGCAGCCAATGGGAAGGCCGAAGCATGCACTCAAGGTGCCTTGAATTTCTTAGAACCCTAGTTTGTCTTGGGTCGAAAAACCGAAGAAGTAGGTCGAAAATTGAGTGGTATGTAGGAGAAACCCTAAAATCCAAGATGGGAGGATCAAGAGGCAATCCGGTTTTGCTCCAAAATTTCCGATCTTCTGCCACCAATGCTGCAGTTGCAATGGCGCAGCAAGGAACGGGCTACTTGCAGTCGATGTTGACACCGTATCTACAACTGCTGGCTCGTTCAACAACTCTCTTGTCGGGCAAGGCAGCAATTGGTAAGGATGCGATCTACATCGCTAGACAATAGACTGCTAGTGTCGCAAACCAGAAAATGGAAGACGCGCAGGAGGCTATGAAGAAATGTTTTTGAAGAGTGCGCAAGAGAAGGCGAGCCAAGGCGCGCAACTATCGAAAGCCTATTTGCAAGACGTTGGGGATTCTATCTTTGGCACTGTGACCTCAACTGTGCAAACAACGATGGAGATTGGCACCAACTTTGTGTAGGCCGCCATCGCCGTGAAGGATGTTGTGGCTGCATCGACATACCAAGCCGTAGATGCCACTGTGAGCACCGGCTATGCCGTCGCTGAGCAGCTTGCAGTCGCCAAGAACACGAAAGTACAGATCGCATCGGATACTTGTGTTGCAGCCGCACATAAACTGGAAGAGGCAACAAGCCTTGCAATCGATCAGGTACAAGCTGCATACGACACGACTATTCAGATTGGGCAATTGGCATACAACATAGCTGTAGAAAGATCAGCGCATGCCTATGACTATGCTACAAGTACAGTGAAGATCGCTACAACTGCAAAGGACGCCACACTTCGCTCAGCTTTTGACAATTTCAACGTTGTTGCAGACAAAGCTATGGTTGCTAAAGACACGACAATGGAAGTTGTAGCAGATGCCTGCAGACTTGCAGCAGACAAGGCTACATCAACAAAAGCCACGACTGCAATCGGGGCAATCGGCTTCCCAAATTGCGGTAGATACCATCACGCAACCTTACAATTACGCAACAGGCAGCGTTGTTGTTGAGAAAGCGATGATTGCCATGGACATGATAGTGCAAGTTGAGGCGAATAGCTATACCCTTGTAGCAAACAAGGCCGCAGCTGCTGAGGAGGCAGCCGTCCAAAGCGAGCAATTCGCTTACCAAACCGTCGCACGGAATGTCGGGCAAGCTGACGAGTACGCTGTCGACACAGGCAACAGAACCGCGGAAAAAACTGCCTCAACGAAGCACAGTATGCGACAAAAGCCAAAAACACCATGGTGAGTACTGTGAACGATGCTGCACCTTCAACAACTCAACAGAAGAAGAGTGCAAATCTCAGTGCACAGGCTAGTCAATCCATGCGACAAACAAGAAATGCGGCAACCGTGAATCAATCCATGTGACGGACAGGAAATGTGGTAGCCATGAGATCCAAGGAAGGGAAAAACTAGGTTAAGACAGTGTGTGCAGCAGACATCGCAGAGGTGGTAGGTCAGTTGTGTTTGGTGATCAAAGATTTGGTTACCACTGGAATGTCGGTGCTTGAGACTGTGCAGCTGTTGAATGTTGTGGGGTTGAAGGTCACCGATGTGGTGGTGTTGATATACAGAGAACAAGGAGGACCCAAACCTTACAGAAGCTTAGACTATAGCTTAATGCCACTCTCAAGCTTAATTACATCATAGATGTCCTGGTGAGGCATGGGAAAGTCACATATAGTTTTCTTTGCAGAGAATCATGTATGAGTGCAAAATGGGAAGACTCTCAATGATGGAAAATTCTAGTTCCAAGAGTCTTCCAAGCCAGAGAATTTCATATGGGTACGAACAGAGCGGCATTATCACAGAATCCATAAAACTTGCTCCAGAAAGACTGAACAAAAGTGTCATGAATTTTCCTGCATCATTTTAGGGTTTCTTAATAATCCCATTGTTTTCATGCACTACTCATGTTGCATTTGATTTGTGTGAAGTCCCCCAAGACTTTGTGATGTATTCGAAAAGAACCCATTCACGGACTATTGCTACTAGTGTCAATGATGCAGGCATAAAAATTAACTGGTACAAGATTCAATCACATGTGGCCACTAGGAGTGTCATCCAAGTAGCAGCTAACCAGCATCATAGCTCATCGTCTACATAGAAAAACTTATATGATATCAAAGGAAGCTCGAAGATCTCCATGTATGAAGAATTTGGGGATTGGTAACAAATAAATTCTTGGTGATCTCTTGTTGATGAAAGAAACAAACAAACTTGGAGCAATACAACAAATTTGTGATCTTTATGGCTTAGGAGCATTGTTAGGTCCATGAATGATGATCAATTTGCATATTATATACTTGGGTTTTGCGTTGCTTTGCATTACTAGTGATGATCGATTGACACAAGGTCAAAATATTAATAGATTAAAATTTATTGAAATAAATTGTTTAAGAGATAATTAGCTACCAAAAAATTGGTAATCCATGATCATATAGATTGCCCATGAAATTTTTTTTTTTTTCATTAATTTTAAAATATGAAATTTCATTTTCATTTACTATAACACTAATATTTTTAACATCTATGATGTCCTTTTTGATGTTTTTCATTATTTAAAAAATAAATTTCTGAGGGCATTTCTAATGTCTCCCAATGTCCTTCCTATGCTTCTTAACAATCCTTGATTTATAAAATACATTAATATAAAATATATAAATATAAAATATTTTCAACTTTAAAGCCCACAACATCCCCTATGTATTTCTCAATGTCCTCTAACATTATATCCAATGCCTTCAATGTTTTGATGCCTTCTATTGCTTGAAAAAAGAAAATTTTCATGTTCAACTTAACACCTTTGGTGTTTCCAACGTGCCTTTTCAACATGCCTTTAGGTCATTCTCAAACCAAAACATTGCACTGATTTGAATTTTGACTAATTAGGATGTTTAGATTTAAAAACATTTCTTAAATTGACATCCTATTTTGGGACCTTTTAAAAACTTAGCCTAAAAGCAAGCATAATGGTTTAAAAGTTCAATTTTTTTTTGAAATGATGGGTCGAATCTTGATTAATTCTAAATGTGATCAAAGTTGAAAGGGTCAATATAATTCAATTGATGTGAAAAGAGAAAATAATTAGAAGGAGAAAAAATTGTTTACACATTTTAATGAAAGGGTGGTTAGAAGGGACAAAATAAAATGTCCAGCCACCAAGTCTTGTGTGGAGGTGATATTAAAAGATTGTCAAATGCCACTTTCCATTAAATATTAATGAATCTGATGTTTAAAATGAGTTCATAAATCTAACTAATTTCATAAACATGACATTCATAAAAATAATGTAAACTTGTCAACTTTGATCAAATGTTTTGATGGATATATCATTTTCACTGTTGATTTGAATATCTTTTAAGTTTTGATTTTAAAAGTATCCACTAAAATATTACAAAAAATTTGAAATTTAATGCTTTTATGTTTCCATATGCGATTTACTTAATAAAAATGATTAATGTAAAATTATTATATTACTATTAATTTTGATTTAAATAATGATTAAATTTAAAATACCAGAAAAATGGTTATTAAAAAATCTTGATAAATCAGTTTTTAAACTATAATTATAATGAAGTTGATTTATTTGTAAATTTGATTTTCAATACAAACCAAAAGCTACCAACATGCTAAATTTATTGTTACCACTTGTTGGAATTATGAACATTATGAAAATTAATCAATATCAAATCTAATTAAAAAAATTATGAATGTAGAAAATGGTTTAATGGTTTGAAATACACCAAGACATGTTATTCTTTTCATTTAGAACAAAATGTTAAAATTAAAAATATCTAAGACAATTTGCAATCGTGATGTATAGATTGAAAACTTTAATCATAATTTTATATTCATCTTTCAAACAAAATAATGTAATATTTAATAGGGTAACCCTAAACTTTAAAATGTCATTGTTGAATGAAAAGATGAAAAAAAATGCACTTGAATGTGAATCATGCACTCCTAAATAATAACACACAAAAAAGAATTTCAAACTTTTCAAAACCTTGGTGTGATACAAAAATGAGAATAGGCTGAAAAACATTTGATTTATTATTAACATGCAATTGATTTAACTAAAATATTAAATCTTTGAATAACATAAAATTTGAAATCAAAAGTTATATTTTGAACATGTTTCAAAACTACATTATAAAATGGGAAATTTTTATGACTAATTTTATTTTTAAATCAATTCTTATAGTTTTTCAAGTTTTGCCCAGTTCAATTGCAACCAATTTGCAAGTATTGATGATTTGCCCACAAACTAGATCGCTTCTTTAAATCTTCTTTTTCTTTTTTCATCAATTTTTTTCCTTCTTGTAAAGCTTGTATACCAACAAGTCACTTATCCTTCATGCATTTAATTCAATTAATAACACACATCAAGAGGGGGAAAAAAAAAACATTCACAACATATTCATGGGATGTAAAAAGCACACATGATTTACTAGATTCATAATATTTTCAAGATTATTTAAATACTTTTGATTACTTTTGTATAAATGCATTCAATGCATGTTTATAGAATAATTAATGAAATTTGAAATTTTCATGTCAAAAAATAATATTCTTGAATATTCCAAAAAAAACTATGTATTTTCCTTCAAAAAAGTTTGCTCTTTAAAAAACTTAATTTGAAAATTATAATGTTTTTGAAAATAATTTAATTAATGTCAAACATGCCAAGGTATTAAATTAATAAATAAAATTTAAATACAAAAATGACATCCATTTATAACAAACTCTGCAATAAACAAAATGAAATTTTTTTTTTGAAAAAGTTATATTTGCAAAAGGGACAAGTATCATCAAGTGAATTTTTAAAAACATACAAACCATTTTATCTCATGAAATCATGCTTGTTTTATAGCAAATTTTAATCTTCTATCCTATTTCACAATGTTAATAATAGTTCTAATGGTTTCTACTAGTTTCAAAGATATTTTAAATTCATATAATAAAATATCATAAATTTTTATATTCCAATTTTATTTTTGATTTATCATCAAGCAATGACATTTGTAATGAGGATAATGCTAGTCATCTACCCATATAATTAATGATATGCAAATTGAATTTTTAATTAATGAATTTTCAAAAGAAATTAATAAAAGGATCACTATTGATAACTTAATTGATACAAACTTTATCAATCATGGATATATAGAAAAATATTTTTTAATAGAATATTCATGCAAAAATCTTTTTATATATTTATGATAGGAAAATTTGGATAATGAAACATATCATTATTTCAATAGATTGTTAATAACCATTAATTTGTTAATAACCATTAACAAGAAGTGCATAAAGATATTTTGATTTATTCATTCATATTATGTATGCAATCATATAACAATGATAAAATGACATTTTGCATGTAGAATTTGTTTTGTAAACACTCATAAATCCTTATTCAATTTTGCTGGAAATTGATTTCAAAAAATTAAAAATGTCAAATATGAAATTCAAAGATAACATTATTCACAAATATACCTTGTCAACTATTATTTGATCATTTTTTTCATATTATTGCATTTTCAAATGATTTTGTCTTTTGTTTCATCTTGGTTAAGTAATTTCACAAATATGTAGGTTTTAAAATGCTTAGGTTTTTTTTTTCTCTTTAGAAAGATGAATACTTGTGTCATTGAAAACATTCTTGTAAATGTATATATGGGTTAATATCATAAAACATGCATGATATAATAATGATGTGATGTATTTAATCAAATTATCAAAACACATATCAAAATAACTTTGTAACCAAAATTTTAAAAACATAGGAAAATGTTATTTTCCTAACATTAGGAAAATCAACATCTTGTTTTTTTGGTCCATTAATTCTTTCAATTATTTCCTTTCACATAATGCACACATAATGAGGTGAACATCTCCTGGTGTTTAAATAAATGCAAATCACAATGGAGAAAAAACATGTTCATGCCCAAACATAGAAAACTCACTTCATGTTCATATGTCAATGACATGAAATGTTGAAATAACCTTGAGAATGGTGAATTTCAACCAAAGAGTAATGATGATATGATGCGATGTGTAACACGTAATAAATCCTCCTTATTTGCACCAAGACTAAAAACATTAGAAAACAAGGAAACAACAAATATGATTGTGGAGCAAGAAAAACATTTAAGTGTTGTTGAAATGAAAGACAATAATTCCTTCCTATATAAAATTGAAATACATTCAATCTATTTGAATTCAATTTGATTAAATCTAAATTCAATTCCAATTCAACAATTGGATTAAGATTCAATTGAATTGAATTCAAATTCAATTAAAGATGGCATGAGACTAAAATTGGCATATCATGAACTTGAGAGCATATTGATAGACCTAGGACAATGCATTATTTGTCTCTAATAGCAAATTGATTAATATGAAGAGGCATTTAGAGATCATGATGGAACATCATTCCAACGCTTAAGAAGGAAACCTTTCAAACATGTTTGCAAGCTCCTTGAACCAATTTCAAGAAAGCTTTGAAAAGAAAGTTAACCCACAAAATGTTACATTACAAGAATGCCACATTACAAAACATGAGTAAACCTCTCAGGTGTGAGTAAGGTCAACAATTCACAAACTAGAAAAGAGAAATGCATTTGTTAATTTCATAGGTGGTCTCCCATGTTATGGTCTTGCTAATTCCAATTTCACTTTCTAAGTTGTGACAAGTGAGGTGACAAAATCTAGTTCTTTTTAAGTTTTTGGAGGGGGGGGGTGTTGTTGACGGAAGGATTTTTTTTTTCCCATTTTTCCTTTGTTCCCATTATGTTCCCATCAAGTTTCCAATATGTTCCCCAAGTTCCCAATGTGTTCCCTAACATAATCCATAGCACCTCACTATTATCCCATATTGTTTGGCTAATGTTGTGGTCCTTCCAACCAAAGGGGAAAAACTTTATACTTCAAAATAGAACCCTCTATTTTGCGGAGCCTCCATAGTTTCAATTTTTTTGAGTGACGAGCCAAATTGGCTCATTGCAAAAAAAAAATGAACTTGAGAGGCACCTCTTTTGATTTATAGGAGAGATTAGTAAGAGATAATTTGCATTTGGCTTATGATGCCAACAGATAAATTAGTTACAAATTGAATGAGCTTCTAAAATTGTATGAAATCAAATGTCCAAACTATGAAACTGCAATATGAAATCAAGTGTCCAAGTTATGAAATTACAATAGTATGAAGAAAAGAATTGAAGCACAAGTGAAAAATTCAAGTCAAACTTAATTTGGAAATAATGAAAACATGAATATGAAATCTGAAATGTTGAAAATCAAAGCTAAATGAAAAAAAAATGCAATCTTGTTCACCACATCTACTACCAAATCAAGAACTATTTTCAAACCAACAAGGAAGTTGATTATAATGGGGCAATTTTGAAAATGGCTAAAAACATGCCTAGAAGATGTGCTTGCATTCAACACCTTGCGTAATTATCAATTATGAATCACATCTAACCTCTACTTGTGCTATGAAAGCTATATGTCAAATAATATGTTCCAGAAATTATCATCAACATCAACAGGCTTTTTATTTGGTTTTGGTGCCTACACCATCATCTTCTTTTGAAAAACACCAATAGAATCAACATGTGGTTTTTCTAAACCAAGATCATTAGCAATAACAACAACAAATCTTTGTTGATCAACAACAAAATTAGTATGATGAACATTGTCATTAACTACACCACTTCCTTCATCGACATGAATAAGTGAACTAGTAGAAACAATATCAATTAAATATAGAATATGAACATCTTGCACAAAATCAAATAAAAATATAAATTAGCAAAAAAAGAAGTAAACATGCCACCAATAAATTTTGCATGTATAAAAACATCATCAACAATAATTGATATTTCTTGGGAAAAACACATGAATTAACAAAATCCAAAAGAAAGATTTTTTTTTTAAACTTACAAATTATTAATAATAAATAAAATAATAGTTAACTTGGTTTTCTCAAATGCATCACCCTCATTGAAAGCTTTGTTGTATTGAAAAATGCAACTACCTTTAAGGCTTCAACCCATTAAAAATTATACATTGCATAACTTTGTCCTTCATGTATTTATCAATTTGACTATACCTACAATAGAAAAAAGAAAAAAAACACATGAAAACCTTGAATGAAAGCACAACCTATAAAATAGAAGCAAAAAATAGAACTCAAAACAAAATAGAAATCAATTTTTAAAAAGGAAAAAAAAGAAGAAAGGAAGGCAATGGTTTCAACAATTTGGGAAAAGAGGAGCTTGTTTATATGTTATAACTTCATATGATTATGTTCAAACTTTTAAGCAAACAACATTGTATTACCATTTCAAAAGAGGTGGTCCATCAAGTCAGGGGCTTGATAGGAATGAACTTTTCCTCTATAAAACAACTTAATATGGAGACCCAAAACAACTTGAAAACACAATTTTGAAATATGCACTAGGTTCATTTTTCATAACAAGAATTGCACATATGAAGGGGAATAAATCTTTGGCTCTTGCGAACAAGAGCCCAACTTGCCTCCAAGATCAAAAGGGGATTCCCATAAGCACAATCATGTCAATTTCTCTCACCCACATGTCAACACCCAAACTAAAAAATCACACTCAAAATCTGAGTGGCCTTCTTATAGTGTTGATCTATATGAAGTTGTGGATACCATTGATGGCCATGTTGAGATCTTTGAAGTTCCCCGTGAAGATGCAATTTGGAATATAAAATAATGTCCACCCACCTCACACATCTAGTGTTCAACATTACAAAACACTACCAACTATTTTTGTATTGCAAGGATTATTACAAAGTTGATTGCCATTGGTGTTCCTAACCATACTTACTTTGGTTTGTCCTTTTAATTCTTAGGTGCACCTTTCAAGCTTCACAAGTTTTGGTTCTATGCAGATGACATGAATTGTTGTGTGGGGGGCATGAAGTGTAGGTATGCAATGGAGAGATTGATGGTTTTGTTGATTTGGCCTGTGCAAGAAGGGACTAATCTTTCACACAATCAAGTGAAGCTTCTCTTGAGGAAGCAAGTTTTATTTTTAATAAATGACAACCTATCCTTCCTCCAAGCTTGTTCACTACGAAAAAATTTGTTACAATAAATCAACTAGTTGATACATTATTGTGGCCCAAACACAGAATGGAAAACATGTTCAACGCACATTGCCGTTTAACATGTCAAAACAACACTACAATTGGTGGGAGGCTGATTGGCTTCTAGTAGCCTTTTTATAACCACCATTGGAGGTTCTTGCTCTTAGTTATGGATGAATCTACAAGATTTTATGTGGGGAGACTTCAAACAAAAAGCAATATGAAATTATAATTGGGAACTTCCTAGCCTGCACTTGCATGGATTTTGTGACTATGGTTTCAAGTTCTCCAGGGAAACAAGGGAAATGGGTGCCATGTAAACATATGTACTATGTATTACAACATGTCATATTTTGTGGCCAAGTTGAAAATTTCATTCGTTTCCTAACTTGGAGTTGTGATGAAATTTCTCAATTATTGGCTCGTTTTCTTGCTTCTACATAGGTGGGAGTAATAATAAAAAATGATATCAAAAATGTAAAAGTAATGTTCATTAGAATACTCAACATGATGCTATGTGTTTTGCACCATGGTCACAAATTGCGCTAAATGTCACTATTCTAATTTAATATGTTTTGATATGCTAAATGATTGGATTAATATTTATTCATAAATTTGATAAATAGGAATCATGATTCACTTTGTGAAAAATCACACATCATATTGAATGTGTTAGTTAAATATTGACTACATTATATTGGGTGGTTTAATTGCCTCCTTTTAACTTTAAACAAAGTTAGAGGAAATTATTTCCTTAATTGGAGTGTTCCATCTATGTAGATGGGAATATTTTGCCACATAGACAAAACATTTACATGCGTGGCAAGAATATACAACCAATGTGGTAAACATATTTTGTCTAAGTGTTTTTGCTACATGGTAAATGTCACGGATGTTAATGCTATGGGGTCGATTCATTTGAATGTTTATTCATGACTTGTAATAAACTTGCATTTAACTTTTAGTTAAATTTTAATTCACTTCCACTTGACTTATACTTCATTTTTAGTTGAATCCTAGTTCACTTTTAGTTAAGTCCTAGTTCATTTTTAGTTAATCCTCAATTCATTTTTAGTTAAGTCCTAGTTCATTTCTAATTAACTCTCAACTCACTTATAGTTAAATTGTAATTCATTTTCAATTCATTTTTAATTAACCCTTAATTCAGTTTTAGTCCACTTATAATTAACTTATAATTAGATGTTAGTTCACTCTTAATTAATTTAATTCATTTTTAGTTAAATCTAAGTTCACTTTTAGTTGAATCTTAGTCCATTCATGGTTCACGCATGAGTGCACATTGGCACACATGGGTGAACATGGGCCACATGTGTAGATTGGAAACTTTTTGAAATACTTCCTAGAGCTAGGTGCCCTAGGAGTATAAATAGAGGTAGAATTCCTCATTACCTTTAGTTTTTTCAACACTAGTTTTTGGTTTGTTTTCTTGTCATAACCTTTTTCGATTATTTATTTGCAATAAACTCTTGTTGGATTATTTTTTTACACATGTCATGTTTTTATTCTTGTTTTTTTTGTCTCATGATTTAAATTTGAAATTAGGCTTGCCTTTGTTCTCATTTTGGTTAGGAAATCTTGTAATCTTGGTTGTTTTCGTGCTATGATGATAATAGTATACCCAAAATATTCGTTTGTGCTCACTATATCTAAGTTCACATGCTCACAATTCACACTCACAAGCTTGTCGCTCATGTTCACACGCTCACTTAGAAGCTACATTGATAAAAATGTTGTGCCTTTACAAAATTTAATTTACATTATAATACCTTTGAAGGCATGATTATCTTGGGGGGGGGGTCTTTCCTTAATTTTTTCATTCCTACTTTGTTGAACAAAAAATTCTATCCAATTCATCAAATCTTGATCCTCTTGTTGTCTTTGTAACCTATGAATTTGTAAAGTCCATCCCATGTAGGTTCTAGTTTTTTTTTCCCCCCATGTTTGCACATTTTCATTCAACATCCTTTAATGAAGCTAATGAACATTTAATTACCTTTTTTGTTTGTATTAAGGTTATTTGTTATGTTTTTAAGCTTCTCCTACCCTCACAAATAGTGGTTCATGATGTTGGTGGGTAAAATTGGAATTGTGTGTTGGTGTAAATTCATATTTGGCACATGTGTTCCCAAATTCTCCTACTTATTTAACATTCCATTGTTCATTATCACATATTTAAACATTCTATACCTATAAATAATCTCATTTTCAAGAATTTTGGCAATCTTCAATGTTCCATGGTTAGCCACTACCTTTGTTTATGCCCATTTAAAGTAGGTTGTTTCACATCCACTAGGAGTAGTAAGGCCTTCATACATGAATTTTCATTTTGAAATTGTTAGGGAGTCATAATTGTTAAAAATATCAATGAAAACTTGCCAAATGTCAACAAAACAAAGCACCCAAAAAAAGGGGGAAAAAAGGTACAAGAAGGAAGGACCCAAATCTAGCAAAAAGAAAAAATTACAAATGAGGGCAAACCACAAGGGGAACAAGAACAAATCAAGTAAACACCACACCCCCCCCCCCCCCCACCCCCAACCCAACAATCAAAATACAAAAAAAGAGACACAAATAAAACAACAAACAAAAAAACC
>Ga0116231_10005830_pt1 | contig 23999 bp, 22 predicted proteins | sample S1TSphgellanicum_2_FD_89695 | JGI IMG/M metagenome (GOLD analysis project Ga0116231, IMG submission 89695) | Host-associated microbial communities from peat moss isolated from Minnesota, USA - S1T2_Fd - Sphagnum magellanicum MG | ecosystem: Host-associated > Plants > Peat moss > Unclassified...
AGATAGATAGTTAGGTAGTTAGGTAGATAGGCAAGTTAGTAGGGTATGTAATTAATAAGGTAGCTAGGTTAGTAGGGTAAGTGGTTAGTGCAGTAGCTAGGTTGCTAGGTCAATAGGATAACTAGTTATTAATGTAGCAATGTTAGTAGGGGATAATAAATAAGGTATGAAAGTTGGTGCAGTATTTAGGAGGTAGGAAAGTGAGCAGGGTGGCAGGTCAGGTCTAGGGGAAAAACAGCCAAGAATCCAAAAAAAAAGAAAAAGGTATAGTGGTCAGCAACAAAAAGAAATGGACTATGATGAACCCCATCTGGCGCCAAATGAAAAAATGCACCCCATCTAGTGGACAGAACGGCCAATTGGTGCATTGGTGGCTGCTGGTTCACTCTACCCGTCTTCACCTTATCTTTGGGTCTCCTTTCACCCCCTAACCCCTCTTTTAGTTATATCCATAAAGTAAGGAAATTTTATTAAATCTCAGTATGAAATGCTGAAATTCAGTACCAAATGCTGAATCTCAACATTTAATGCACAAGGCTCGAGAGGAATTATAGTAGTTGTACAGGTAGGAGTAGTGAAAATCTATGTAGCAGTTGTGGAGCTGCTTAGGAAAAAAGAAAGACAGGGTGAAAATTCAGGAACCATCCAAATTGATGGTTTTTTGAAACTCCCCCACCCACCCCCCTCATTTTCCTTTAATGCTAATGTGCTTTTTTGTAAGATTTTCTAAAATTTCACCTTGTGTATGACCAAACTCAGAGTACTGGTGTTATTTTTAACTGACTTTACGGATATCTTTAATGCCTTGTATTTATGAAAATTTTCAGTTTGTTGGCTCTATCTTTAAGGGGAGAGATTATGCAATGGCATGTAGTTTGTTTTGTTTTTTTAATTTTGTTTAGATCATTTCGATTGGCACAAATATGTGAATTGTAAATGGAATATTTTACAAATAGATGTTTATAACAGTCTTTCTATTGTGATAATGTTTATGTTTGTTGGTCTTTTTTTATTGGAAGCTTTGTGTAACATGTTTGTATTTTTTTAATACTAAATAATTACAAAAGCGAAAATGGCAATATTTGTAGATTTGAAGTAAAGATAATGAACAAAATTATAGAATTGTAAAGATTTTTTTTTAAAATTCACAAAAAGGGAAAAAGTGCAAGATTAATTTGGAGAATTAACCAAAATCAGATAGTTAATAAGAATGAAAAATAAAACAATGCACAAATTTTAAAACCTTACAAAATGGGAAATTTTGTAAAATTGAAGTGAAAAACTAATAAAAATCACTTAATTGATAAAAAATTTCAGGATTAAAGAAAAGTGAAAATTTGACAAAGTACAAAGTCAACAAAATGCAAAATTATAAAAATGTGGAATGTGCAAAGTGTAAAATTGACAAAGTGCCAAACCAACAAATACAAAATTAACAAACTTATGAAGAATCAACATAATGAAAAATAGTTTTGTTTCACAATGTTAACAAGACATATTGTAGATATATGATATGCAAGTATATGGAAGTATGTTTATGGAAAATTTAGATGTTGATGGTTTTTGAAATCAATGTAACACAATAACAATATGTATATATAAAGAGGTTTACTCATCTTACAATATTGATTTAAAAAACTAACTAAACATATATATCACAAAGTACATACAAGACTAAAAATTATTTCATGCTAGTGAAAATATGAAATAATTCAAACAAGATTACAAAACTTTGAAAATCTAAATCTTCAAATAGGATTACAAAACCTTGAAAATCTGAATTCAAATAGGACTACAAAACCTTGAAAATCTAAACCTTAAAGTTGAAGTAAAGTCTAAAATGATGGGATCTTGAGCTTTGAAACTTTTGTTGTAGTTGACAAGTTCCCCAACTAAATTCAAGTGAAACACCTTTAGCAACATTCAAATTACCAAGGACCTCAATACTAAACATTCATTTGTTGAATTATTTTGCGATGAAATTGTTTTCCTTCAATTTAAATAATGAAGTAGCCAATGGCACACTACTACATATTTAGGTTTTTATGTTAGTTTTTATGATTGAATTTTCAATCATATCAAACACAAGAAAAATTTGGCTACAATGAAAACAAACCAATGATTTAAGCTTTAAATGTGACTAAATGTTTAGTGATTAGGTGTCTACTTAAGTCAGTCAAACCTTGTTGAATTGATTAAAGTGACTATAATTTATGTTGACGTGTAGTTGTCCATTATGACAAAAATGACTCAGTTCATAACTGGCATGTGTGATAAATGTTATGTCTTAGGTGACTAAAAAATGGTATTTTTTTTTAACATAGTTGCCAAGTGGCATGGTTTTTTTTATTAAACTAACTAAAATTTCAATTGACACAAGTGTCAAGTGGCATGGTTTTTTAACGAAGTTAACTAAAATTTCAATTGATGTGGGTGCTATCATGTCTATTATGATTAAGTTGTCTTGTTGTCTAGATGACATGATGCCAAATGTCATGTATGTGTTGATTAATAGTGTGATTGAAATGATTATTGTACATTTATGTGGCCAATGCCATATATATATTTTTTATTGATTTGTTTTGATTGGATTTAACTAATTAACAATATTTTGACCTACACTTAACCTTAGTTCCTATATGATTCACTTGATATATTTACACATGGCTACAATCACATATACTTTGAAAGGGAATTTAGATCCTCACACAACAGAAGGCATGATAACATTCATCCACTTGCAACATCTTAAAATGCACCACATATTACACACATGAAGGCATCCTAAAATATATTAATATGTCCAACAAATTGGAAAGTTTACTTGTAGTGCACAAAGTATAACTACTAGCATAAGACCTATAGGTTGCAAATATGGAAAATGTGCATGCTAATTACTATAATTTTGTGGTGAGTTTCCAAGGCCACAAAATGATATATCCAACTACACTATCTATGGTGTGGAATGGAGGACCATGGTCATGTTCTAGATATGGCAAATGAACACCAGCCAAAACACAAAATGTAATAGCAACATAAATATATTCTTCAAGCATGGTACAATTATGATGCATCACATTTCCACCTCCAAATTTGACAAAGTTGCCGATTGCATAATCCTTACATCCATGAGTAGTCCATGTAAACAACACATTGATTTTGTTGTACTACACACAAATGCACAATCCAATTAGATTAAAAAAAAAAAATCATTGATTCAATATTGACAATTAACTGTAGATTTTGAATTCAAAAAAATATATAATTGATTTACGTTTGGGTGAATTTCTTCAACCAATCTATCAGTTGCTTCCTTTGCTACTAACCTTAAACCTAGTTGATAACTCATAGAGTTTTGATTATCATTTTTTTGGGGCCAAAATTGATGCTCCTAATGTTTTTGAAATGCCTCTAATAGCCTTTGATTTCTACATATCAAACACACATTATTAAAATTAGATATGTTGGTCTTAAGCATAATTATATATATATTTTAAAAGTTTAGCAACACAAAAAATTTGAAGTATAAATGCATAAAAATAAATAAATATGTGGGTTTAAAGGTTCATTGCCATTCAGTTAACCAAAATTAGAAGACCACACAAAAACCTTTATGGCAAACCAATGCAGGTGTTTTCTTGTAATTCATTGATGCCCATGTGGATTACAACCAACATATTTTTAAATACTTGGAACCTCCAACAACCAAAACAAGTATAGCCACAAATTGGCCAACAAATAAGTATCCTTTACTTTTGGATCCAATGGTTGGGGTAGGATATACAAAAATGGCACATTGCCAACACACTTGTAAGGGTAATCATCTATCAACAACATATTGTTCGAACTTAGTTTTTGAAATTCAAGGTTGACTTCTAAAAACACCCTATTCATATTTTTTAGTTAATATCTTTATTTGGATTTAGTAGATGTTTATTTCGTGTCACTTCACACTTCTCATTGCCCCATATAAACACAAGTTTCAACCTTGAGTTACTTCCTAACAAAAGTTCAACCATAGGTACAAGATTAGGTTATGTAGTTGACGACCAAATTGCAATGTCAAATGGTGAAAAACATAACTACAAGAATTGAAGTGAGTTTGGCCGAGGGCTTATTAACTTTTTTCCACATCATATTGTAGGAACAAGGGGTTTCCATGTTTTTGTAGATTTCAAATGTTGAACAACAAACACATAACAATCCATTGACATCAAACACAAGTAGATAACGGGTATTGTTAATTATTAAATGGTTTAGAGAAGGATTACACATGTCTAACACCAACAACTCAAAGCTCACCTCTCTAGGGGCAACAACATGTTGAGAATTTGTCATGTGACCCTTTGGGATACTTGTTGACATTGTCATTTTGGATCCACTCCCCAATTTTTGTGTTCATTTATGCAATTGAGTTTGCATGTTTAAACTTGCATGAAAATGAAAATCGTGAGATGATTCAAACATTTGTACCATTCCCATCACATGGTCGTCCTTGACAACAATAGTTTCCTTTGTTGATGGAACATTTGTAATTAAGACACAACCACCCCCATCCTTTTGCTCTACTAGTGTCTACTCATCTTCCTTATTAATCCGCTCAAGTGGTGAAGTCAAGCCACCCCCCTAATTCATGCATTTGAAAGAAAATTGAACAAAACTTCATCATTAGAAAAAGATTAATGATTCAAAGATACTATAAATAACTTGAATCCAATAGTTGTTTGTTGTCTTTAAATTGACTTTAATGAATCAAACAATTTCAACAACTTTGCCAAATGATGAAATTTTCTGCCAAATACAATGCCTTACCACTCCCATACTACCATCAAATGATCATAACTTGGCATCATTTGTTTCTTTATGCCCTTCAAATTCAAATTGAGTGCATTTAACAATCCCTAATGATTCCATATACACCAACAATTTTTCCACCATTGTTGATATGTGTTTTTGGCCTTGGATTATATCATCTTGGGTGGATTTCATCTTTTCACGATTACTTTCCATAGCCTCTAATTAAAGTTCAATTTCACTAAGACCACCAACTCCAGTGTCAACGTACACCATCATAATCCATACCATCACCTTCCTATATAAGTCAAAAAATAAATCAACACAATTTAAATGGCCATCATTAATCACTTGTTGCAAGCTATCATTTGTCACCTACATCATCTCTAAACCATCCAAAATAGATAACATATATATATGTTCAACTTTGTAACTGATGACCATCTACAATACGATTCAAATGATCATTAAATGATAAGATCATCATCACAGTTCAACACAACAATGTTGTCACAACAATCAAGGTGCCTTCTTATAAAGATTTACATCACAGAATGCCAACCATTCATTAGCAGTTAAATTACCACCCATTCTATACCACCAAAAGAATTATGTAAAATTATATATGTACATAGTTTGCAACTACATGACACCACCACATTAACACAATAACTAAAATAAGATGGATACATATAATGGGCTAGGGTTTTCAAGCTAACCTCATCCCCTTCCACCTTAAGCCTTTTTTGTTTGCAACTTTTCGCTCTATCACATTCCCTTTGGATCTCCACCAATGTGGGTGGTCTATTTAGCTCATTTGTCTAGATCACATTAGCCACATTAGTTTCTATCATTGATTAAGTAATTCAACAACACTCTATTTAAGTTTGTAGGTTTTAAGAAAAGTGCCAACCACTCCTCTAAACTAGCAACACCTAGTCATCCAACCCAAGAAACATTTTTTTGTGTTGCTTGTATTCCATTCATTCAAGCAACCCTTTCAACATTCTCCTCTTGAGCCAACACTTCCTTCATTTAGTTCCAATGATCCTCTTCACAATTCCATGGTTGACCTTCACCCTTTTTTATCTTTTACTTCAAATAAGCCCGCCTACTTTTTGGTACGATCATAGCTTGATATTTCATGTACTTATAAACAAGCAAATGGTCTAAGTACTCAAATGACATCTCCAGGGCCTCTTTTATTGCTTCTAATTCTTGAGTTGGTTGTCTTCGATGTCATCAATGGCAGGATTTAAATTCAATGCATATCCTCAAAGGGCTATCAACCAACTATTTTTCCCACCACCTATAGGTCTGTCCTCAATATTACAATGCACCACTAATGTGACATCCTTACCTCGATATGCGGCCATCTCAATCCTTGACCTCAACCTTTTCATAACCTTGTCCATTGCACAATGTCATGCCCTTTGTTCAACTTGTCTAGAACAAGATGATGTGAAAAAATTTCCAACTTTACTTTTTGGTCAACCATGTAACAACCAAGGAATTAAAATGTCATATTAAACAATTACTCAATGGGAATTCTTGCATACAAACCATGATTTTGCCACACACATACCAAACCTATTTTTTGAAGCTATAAAAAAATATTGATCCATTGTGTAACATCATCATTTTGGATTCAAATATGTAAAGGAAAACTTCTTGGACATCAACTTCAAGCACATGAAGTCACTAACAAACCAAACCTAAATGTTATGTTACATTCAAATTTAAGATACATGGATCTTTCACAAATATGTATTTCACCTAATTATTTAAGACAATTTAAAAAAACATATTTCCAATGATATGTTAATTAGGCCTTCAACATTTTTTGTTACATTCACTAATGCTATGAATGAATGACCTCATGTGCTACAATGTTTGTATAACTTTAATGGTAAAAAACTTGGATTCAATGTGCCATTTAATAAATTGGAACTAAACACATTATAGATGTTATACAATCTAATCCTATTACATTATTACAACCATTGCATGACATGTTTTCCAAAATTGTGCATGAAAGATGATACAATTTTTGAACCTTCATTGGGTTTTTTCTTTGGAAGTGAACATGATCATGGATTTTTATGGGTTGCAAATGAATTAGCATATGGTTTGAACTTTAATAAAATAATTGAAAATTTTGTGGATAAGTATATTACACGTGATAGTGATAAATTTAACACCAAACCTCTATGAAGTTCAAAGACGTCATCACCAAAAAAATTGTAAAAATAAAAAAATCAACTTATTTGTTGTTTCAATTTTCCATGGCCACTATGAAGGAACAAAAATTCTTGAACTAATACCACTAGGAAATTTATTCCTTTTGGAAAAAACCCATTTAAATGAAATTAACAACAATTTTTTTGATGACCTTAATATAATGAACCTATAAACAACATTAACTATGTCATTTACTGCATTATTACAATCAATTTCCATAGGTAAAGACATGTACATAAATGTATTAAAAATGAAATTGAAAAAAAAAAAAACAAATTTTTAATAAAGATCTTGTAAAGACATACAAAAAAACTCATTTGTTATTCGTGTTGGAAATCTTTGTCACGTAAATATAGATGTTCAATTCATACTTGACCCTTATGTTGTAGCAAATTATTGTACATCTTATTTAACAAAAATTGAGAAAACCATTACAAGGGAATTAAAAGCCAATATTATGAATTCTAATGAAAATAACATTGAAACAAACATTGGCATTCGAAAAATGGGGAACATTTTTCACAATGTTCAACAAATGTTAGCACAATTAACTACATACATAGTATTATTTATTCCACTATACCATGCAACTAAAACATTTAAATTTATTAACACATCTCCATTGCAACAATGTGCATTTTTGCATTAACGGATGTGAAATCATTGAAAGCACTACCTTCCAACTCTACAAATATTATGTGTCCATCAATTATTGATAAGTACATAAAATGGCCTAATTTTTTGTTTAATGTTTCTTTTATTGAATTTATTACAAATCACGACATGGTAAATGTCAACAAAGAAAGGCACAAATCTTATATAATTTATTATGTCCATTACAATGAACATTGTGACCCAAGACTTTTTATAATGAACAATTATTACTATTTGATCCTTTTTTATAATGAGAATAATTTCAAGGGCCACTATTCCACATGTCATAATGCATACACCATGCATGAAAAATAAATTAATTTAATGCCAAATAAATTATATATTGTTTCCAAGATGATAATACACATACAATGAATTGGGTAAACATAGAATCACAACACGGAGAATTGGCAATAACAGATGATACAAATATATCAATGACTATATTTTTTGATGCAAATGTTCATTTTCCACCCCAAAAAGTCATTAATTGTATGAGGTTGAACCATACAACATCAACATTGAATATGTTATTACATCACATATATGTATGTCGATCATTCTCAATTTAAATAATGTTGAAGCACAAGATTAAATTTTGCTTATCCACGGATTTCATTCAATGTTTCAAAAAATGAATGATGAACGTATTATATTTTATGATATTATGTTTATGAAGGAACAAAATCCAAATGAACCACTTCACTTGTTCATTATTAAAGGTGTTAGTACATGTCAAAAATTAATGTTAATGTTTTTGATTCAAGGTCTATTATGTTTTTACAACAAACATCCTCAATTAGATCCATTTTTGAAAAATAAATTACTCATGGCATACATTAAAAAAATAATTAAACATTAATGGAACCATAATTGATTCAAATATTTTGATTCCTTTTAATTGTAAAGATCTGGCAAATCATTACATTTAGAATGGTTAGATAATTTGATAACAAAATATGACCAATTACAATTGATGGTGTTCAAAATGAAATTTCTTTGATAAGCAAGAGGATATTAAAATTCACCAACCTTTCATTAAGATCAATTAAACGTATGCACACAAAATTCTTTGGAAATCTTGATGTCATTATTACAAGTGATTTTTATCAAATTCAACATGTTCGTGATGCACAAGTTTTCAAAACCAATATGAATAATTTTGATAGTCTAACATTAAATTTTTGGATGGAAAATCTCAAATGTTAAAAATTGAACCAACTCATGTGCCAAAGTGATGAACAATTCATCAACATATTAAATTGATTTCAAATTGCCACACAATCACAATTTGATTTAGATACAATAAATAATCATTGTTTTGGCACACCGTCAAAAGATCCAAAACTTCCATATTCATTTTATACAAATGAAACAAGGTTTAAACATAATGAATCAACCTACTTACAAAGTCATGGAGATGTGTACATATTTCATGCATAAGATAAACACCATGATACATGTTTTGAATCATTTCAATTGCAAAATGATCCAAATTTCACAATCAGATTACATTTAAAAGTTCAAATAAAGAAAAACATGTTGGTTGAACTTTGTGTTGGTAATTATTTAACACATGATGGTTTGGTAAATGGTGTAGTTAAGATTTTCCAAGCTTTAAATAAATTGTCTAACTCACAAAAAGTCATATGCATTTTGTTTAATAACCTTAAAAGTGGTCAATTGACAATTTAAAAAAATGCACACTTCTATAAACACATAATACATCCCATGTAGACACCTATAAAACCCATTTCTAGGGATATTCAAAATTAGTTCAAATTCAATTCTCATTATAACAAGGATGCAATTTCCTATTCAATTAATCATAGCATGCACCATACATCGAATACAAGGATTAACACTTGATCATTAGGCTTTTGATCCTAATGGAATTAAAAACATGGTTTAACATATACATCACTTTCTTGTATTAAGAACCAAAAAAATCTTTACCTCCTTCAACCTTTACAAATGAATTTTTTTCAAATTGACCCAAGTGTTACTATAGAAATGCATCGATTACAAATAACTGCACAATGGGATGTCTTAATTCCTACACCACATACACTTTGTCACCAACATGTTCTTAATTGTTTTCTTAACATTAGATACTTATCATTACATAAAAATGATGTTTTAGAATTTGAAAGCATCTCATATATTATGTTTCAATGAAACACATTTCAATCCATAAACATTTTGAATATTACTTTTTTCATTGATCCAAAAAAACAAATTCAACTATAAGTGTATATGTGCATGAAATGGCAAGATGATAATATATGACAAATTCACAACATTAGATCATTAATGAAACATATATTATTTTGGGAGTCAAATTTATTATACAACAACATCCAATACAAATACAAAGAAAATTACAAATGTAATAGCCATATATAAACCTTCAACATTTTTATCTTCAACATTCATAAATAAAATTTGAAAGCTCTTGGACCTAATGTTGACATATTGTCAAACAATAATAATGGGTGATTTCAACATTGACATGTTTAACCAAACTTAACAAAACCAAATGAACTTAAAATATTTATGAATCATTATTCAATGGAATTTTAATTTAAATAAGTCAAGACAATTTATGGTACCCATATTGATCACATATGGACAAATGCACCCACCCAACAATGTATGTCAAGAGTTGTTCAAACATATTGGACTAATCACAAGCCAATACATTTTGCATTCAAATTGTCAAATTATGTTTCACAATATCATCACATAAGTTGAATAATATCCATATATTCTTTAGGGTAGAAACATTACACAATTAATTGTTTGTTTTTTGTGTTAGGTCAATTAATTTAAAGATTTTAAACTTGGTTATAGACTCGCACATTAAATAGTATTCACAATATACACCCATACAATATACAATATTGAATATTGAACAATTTTGTCAAAGAATATTCAACAAAATAAAAACCAAAAAATTAGGGAAATTGGCACAAGTTATTGGTTTCTTGAAAAGCCTTTGATGAGTGGGAGTTTTTGGAGGTGATTTTGTCAAATTTAGACCTAAGGTTGGAGAGATTGAATTTTGAGTAATGTTAATCAGTTAAGATTTTTGTAAAAAAAATTCACAATTCACAATTATTGTTAGTGCCTATTTGCATTTATAACATTTATGTGATCATATTTACATTTGGACCAATGAAAAAGGCCACATTAAGTGCCCTTGAATATGAAGAACAAAAATCAAGATAAATATCTTTTAGTTATGCATGCCCACGTCATTTCAAATGCAATCAAACCCATAGCAAGGGATTTATTATAAAAATTGATAGTATGTTTTTCTACTAACAATCAATTAGTCTATTTAAAGTTGGAACTATGAGTGCTAAGAAAACTGACTACATCTAATACATGGATGCAAAAAAAAGAGTCAACAAAGAAATAGATTTGAAAGTTCCACAATCATGGGGAAATTGCAACTTGGTAAACAAATCTATATAACATGAAATGACACCTTCAAAATTCAATCACATATTCTAGATAATTGGATTCATAGGAACCATTATTAAGGAAAAACCTTTACTTAACCAAAAAACTACACTTGACTCAAAACACTTTTAATGAGTTTCCTACAATAACTTGGCTAAATCTACTACCATTACCATGAAATGAGGAAAAGACCCAAAACCTTGTAGTATTACACATTACAACCTACCTTGTTGCATCTACCATCCCAACATTAAAGACCAAGTGAAAAATGCACCAAGCTTTGTTGTGTCAAGTTTCCTATGTGGAATGAGAATTAACGCAAAAATAAACATGACGAAAAGCCCAATGCCATTGCTTGAAGCATAGTGGTCCTTTGCAAAAGTTGCAAATATTTAGAATACATTTCCTAGTCAAGTTGTGAAGAAAGGTTACATTTGACAAAAAGAAGATGTAATAAAAAGGTTGAGTATGTTAGACTACTTGTGTCCATTGTAAAGAATCACCATTGACATAAAACATTATCACATTTTGTCCTTTGTATGTATTTTGGTCCCTCATTGGGTTGAAGAAATCTTGTTCAATGACAATGCAACGATGTTGTATGAACAATAACTTATAAAATTCGAAAGGTTTAGGGTTTAAAACACTAGTTTGTTAGAGTAACTTTGATGGGTGGAAGTTAGCCACAACTCATCCCTCCTCAATCTCGTTGACATTGCAAAGTTGTCACTAACATTACAACGTGTTCTCTTTGTAATGTCATTCATTATCACAACAATGCTTTATGTAAGAAAAAGTTATGTTGATAAACCCTTCTCCTATACAAAACTTCAAACAAGCTTCAAATTAGGGCTTATATGCTTTCGAAAAAAATTAATTGCATGCATCATGTTATATGAATAAGGTTTAATCCCAAAGATATAAAATTAAGAAAAGACATTATGACACCCTGAAATGTACCCCTAGCACAGAGGTTTACACTAATTGTTCAGAATCTGAGAGGCAGATTCTACACAGTGGAGATTCTATGTGCAGAACGGCCCTGCCCTAATTTAGGGGTTTCATTAAACGCGCTAGGGTTTGGAGAGTTAGGGTTTGGAGCTGAGGCTTTCGTAGAATGAGAGAGGGTGTTGCGAGAGAGCTTGAGAGCGAGAGTGAGAGATACGGGTCAGCTGGTGATGGCGATGATGACGAACGTTGTGGATGCGGCAAGCGTCGGGGAGGCGAAGAGGAGGAGGATGGCGGAAGAGAAGACGGCTGGAGAGCAGGAGAGGAAGACAGAGGAGAAAGAGGAGGTTGGGGAAGTGAAGTTGAGGCTTTTTGTAGGAGGATTGGGACCTTCGGTGAGCATCAGTGATTTGGAGCAGCGTTTTGCACCTCTAGGATCTGTGCACCATATTGAGATGATTCCCAGCAAGGCCGGCGTTGATTCTGCTGCTGTTGCTGGCGCTCATCGTGGCTTTGCTTATGTAGAGTTCGAAGCTTCTTCCCAGGCTAGCCTTCGCAAACTCTTCAGTGCGGTATGTGCAGATTTAACCTGAATTTTTCTCCTGCTCCTTTCCTTTTGGCAGATCCCTTCGTTATTAGCTCAAGATCAGAGCCATGCAAAGCGTTCAAGCTCTTTCCTGTGTGTCTGTTTTTGTCTGTGTTTGTGTCTGCGTGTGTGTGAACCCACTGGGAATTGAAACAAGGTTGGATGTGAACCTAAAATCGTCCTTGAAAGGCGAGGGCAGGGGATCTTGATATCGTGATTTACTGGTGGGCGTTTCAGTACAATGGATGTAAATGGAAAGGTGGATCATTGCGGGTGGAGAAAGCAAAAGAGCATTACATGGACCGATTACGCCGTGAATGGGCTGCAGCACAAGCTAAGGAGACAAGCAATGAAGACAATCTTAGTGCAGTGTCAAATACACTGGGAGGAGATGCCATGAACAAGCAGTCAAACCTGCCGACGACCAACTTGTCTTTCATGCAATCTGAGCCTCTAAAGATTGCAATGGCCTCCTCCAAAAAGGTGTGCTTATCTTCCTGTTCTGACACAATCAATCACTGGTATTGTGAGCTACAGTAATGCCTCTTCCACTTGAAGTTGCTTCCTGTCTTCTGCATCAAATAGCAGCCTTTTGTTTTCAATCTGTACATATCTGATGACTGTTATGCTGTAAGTCTTAAACCTTAAGTGGCGAAGTCAGTCAGGCTCTATCTTGCTGATTTCTCAGGTAGTTTTTGATAGACCTGAACAGCACACAATCAACTTTTGCACAACAAGCTTATAAAGCATGTAACAACCAATAATGAGCTTAATGCCAGAGGAATTAAGCAACAATTTATTAGGGTTTGAGAATGCTTGAAGACAGTTCAGGTATCCCTGTCATGATGGAGTCAATAGTTGTCAGTTTTGTAGCCATTGCATCACCAACTATCTAACTGACGCACCCATGGCAGGTGAAACTAATACCAGCAAAGGGATCAGGGAAACATAAGCGTAGCTTTCAGTATTTTCCAAGCCTTCCATTGAATGATCTTTCTCGAGAAATTCCTCTGCAAAGTCCTTCAAAGCTCAGCAAGCTTGACCAGTCAGAAGGTGGACATCTCCATTCTTATCAATTTCTTCTTTTGTCCCCATGTGATTCTTCATGTAATTGGAACCATTTGAAATTGCTGACTGTCACCATTGTGCTTAACTTGTTTTGCATTGTAATTTTGGCCAGTTTGATTTGGTGTTCATGGAAGTAAAGGCAGGCAGTGTTTTTGTTGTTGTTGAGAAATCTCCCATATGGTGGTCACATGAATGGTTGTGTTTTTCCTGAATGCAGGGGTGCAATTCATTTCTGAAGGTTTGATGCAGCAACAACTGGATGAATTCATTGGCAAGGATTTGTCTGTTTTGTATAATTGTGTCATTGTTATTGATTAAGTCCTGTACTTCAATATGGTGCGTTTGCAGTCTTCTTGATTTTTTGCATGCAGTGTTTAGAGTTCACAGGTGTGAAAGACACACTTTGCACTGGAAAGATATTACTTGGAACATGGTTCCTTAGAGAAATCTGCAGTTGTCTCTTTCAGTTTTACTAGTCTTAGATGCCCAACATGGACTTCTTAGGTTCAATGTCAGTGTCCAATGTACAGAGGCACATGCCTTTGAGTTTCACAAAAGCCCAACCTAGTTTCATTATGCTGGTATGTAGAGTTTCATTCCTTTGTTTGCAGTTTGTTAGACTGATATTGGACATGTCTCTGGGGAAATCTTGACCAGATTTGAATGCTTTGGCAGCAGATGAACATGCAAGTGTTGATATTGCAATTGAGGCAGCTGAAGAAAGGAAGAGACAGCTCAAGCTTCTTAGCAAGTTGTTTCCAGATGATGAACCCAAGTGCGCACATGGTTTCTACAAATCCACTCAATTTGCAATACCATGATCATTGTTGAAACTATGTGATGTTGCAACACTACATTGGTCATTTATGATCCTCATTGCTCTGAGGTGTTGATAAAAATTGCAGAGAGGAACCAGTACTGCAACCAGAAACTGCCTTGGGAACAGAAAAGCAGCTGGCACCAAAAAATGGAGTTGATAACGAACATACAAAGATAAGGGTACCAAAGACAAAACTCTCTGGGCAGCCGAAACTTGTCTCAAAACCTAGCACTGTTCCCACTGGATCTGATGACAATGTGCCAATTGATGAGGATAAAGTTGACTCTGAAGAGGACCCATGGATGCAAGGAGATGAATCAATATTCTTCCAATCTCAATCACCATCACCACTAGGTGCCACTTCAGATGCAAGCAAGTGGAGTAGACTATTCAAAGCTGCCAGTGTTAAGAAGTCCTCTTCACATTCTCAGAGCAGGGAAGGTGTTTTCTCAGGTATACTGGATGACTTTGACAAAGATGATTCTGCTGGCCCTGTGGCAGAACCTGCATCTTTGGATCCACATTTATCAGGTGAAATTACAAAGCCCATAATCCAAAAGAGATGGACTTTTAGTGTGATGTATGTAGCTTGTCACATTTGTTCTAAATCATGAAATTTAATTGTGACATACATATCTGTAGATAGGTCATTTGGATATGGTACAATTATATAGTGGATGCTAGTGCATTACATGTGTCTTGATAGGCAGTCTCCTTCTTGGGTTCATACCAGCAGATCCCCTTGGCTGTTATCTACAAAGTCCTAGGCTAGGATGCCCTATTAAATGTTGTAAATTCAGCATTTGCTTGCATCAGAAAGTCTCTGGCATCCATTTCCATGGAACTTTTAACTACTTCGAATTAGGTCTGTTATTTTTGTGTGGTTTCAGTTCTTCATGAGTAGCTAGCCCTTGAAAATAAGGGACTCTGCATCAACTTTAGTGAACTCACTGGCCTGTATGTGTGCAGTGTGTACAGAACCTCCTTGTAACATAGACATGTATTGAGTTGTCTCTGCAACTAATGAGGCAATGTATTTCAGGTTCACTTAATGTGGATTCAACGCTCAAGCCCAGTTTTGAACAATGTTCATCCCCTCAGACAGGTGCAAATGCTGAGAACACTTCACCTGGTCTCAAGCCTGGTTCTATGGGTAGTGATGCTCTCATTGACAAACAAGACCCCGGCACAGATGAGGCTGTGGATGGAGATGACTATAGTGCTGAGGAATCTAATGATGAAGATGAAAATGAGGGTGTGGATGAGAACGAGGAAGATTCAGATGTTGATGAGAATGGGGATGATTATGATGAGGATGATTATGATGAGGTTGCTGATGATGATGTTGATGAAGATCCAGATGATCGTGAAGATGATGATGATGATGCTGAAGATGTGGACAAGGAAGATGAAAATGATGAAGATGAAGACGAAGACGAAGATGAAGATGGAGAGGAGGGTGAAGATGAGGAATGGGTAACAGATGTCAAGGTTGTTAGTGAAGCTAATCCTCTCAATGGGGTGCCTCCAAGAAAAATGCCCCAGCCAGCTAGGGGTATGGGGGTCGCTTCTAGTATCTCTCGGAGTGCTAAAAGCCATGTTCGAGAAATTGAAGGAAAAAAAAATGAGGTAAGTGTGGAGACAGAGAAATCAAAAATTGTGACAGACCCAAAAATTCATGGTGAAAGAGACACAAAATGGGTCCCAAAATCTTCATGGAATTCACTCATTTGTCCAGATGTGCATCCAAACTTCTCCCTCCAAAACTTGACTGGCAGCATGAAGCCAGACAAAGGGTCTACACATGGAAAAACTTCAATCAAACATTTGGGAAAAACTACACAAAGCCCAGAAGGTTCTAAGTCAAGAAAAGTTCTGGGAGAGAAGCGTTACAGAAGTGGAGGAGTTGAAGGGCCAAGACCTGAAGCCAAGAAGAGGTCAGATGGGAGTTCATTTCTGAAATCAACAGTTGCTGAAGGGGAGTGGGTAGCATCAAAGTCAGAGCTGCAAGTAGAGATTAAGGTGAAGCATAAGGTTGCTGTGCCATCTACAAAAAAGCTTGGGGGACCTGGCAGTGCAAGAAAGTAGTATATCTTTTTGCTCTCATTCTAGTTTTGTACAAAGCTGAGACTTTTTCCTAATCGTGGTGGGCACCCTGTCTTCAGCCAGATGGAGACTCTGAGCTTATCCTCCTGCAGTGAAAGCTCCTCAATTCTTCTCCCAAATTTTGTTAGTGTATACGAAGAATTCATGGCAGCTCTATTTCCAGTTTTTGAGGTGTGATTTTGTAAGGTTGCGGTCTCTTTCTGTACTCAAGTCCTCAAAGACACTTGCCATGAGTTCAGACATTCAGATAAGTGACTTTCATTGACACTCCTGTTAGTCATGCATTGTAAAGAACAGACCATTCAAGGATGTGAAATGTTAATGTCATTTTCCTCAACCATTTATCCTTACAGCATTCTTATGACAAGAGACTTGTCAAAGTGGGTATGGAAGGTTATGTGAAGTAGTATACCTCACAAAACTGTACTTTTTTGGGTCTCTCGGGCCTCCACTGGACCATGCCATCCACAAATGCACACAAACTAAAAACTTACTTTTCAGGTTACTTCTGGCTGTGTAAGACTCACAAGATCCAAGAATCTTATTATAGTCACATTTTCAATCTATTTGTCCACTAATATTTGGATCTTGACCAAATTGTATTACCTTTATCATTCCATCAATAATTAAATTATTTTCATTAAATGCCATTTGTTCTTAAATCAATTGCTTGTAATGTAAAAAGTTTTAGATTTGATATTATCATTGATTGCTTGCCCTAAAGCTTGGTTCTACAATGTGCTTAAGTAGTGCAAAATTACATGGCAACCCCTTGCGTCAACTTTTGCTTTTGTCATAGGTTGGAGTTGGAAAATTGACAATAATGAAAAACTTTGCGTACATTTTCCTATTTAAAACTTTTTTTTTTGAGGGTTAGGGTTATAATTTATTATGTGAATTGTGCATGAAATGATTACCTAGTGATGATTTTGAATGTGTATTGTGATGAAGGTGCATTCAATCACATTCAAGCAACCTAACAATGTTATTAAAAAGAATTGCAAATCCTTTTCTAATGATCTTTCCCCAAAATAACATTTAAAAAAAATTAAATGAATTTTTTTGCAACATGTTACCAAATATAGTTAGAGTTTTTAATCATATAAAAATATGTTAACTATTTTAAGATTCATTTTTTAGTATTATAATTTATAATTTAATTTTATATGTCATGTACATTATCCCCCGTTTGCATGCAATAGAATAGTTTTGAAAATTTGAGATTTTAAAATATATTTGTAATTAATAATAATAATTTCATTTTTTAAATTATGATTTTTTTTTGAATGTGCATAATAAATTATTATCATCTCAAAATTTTATAGTCATTTTTATTATTAAAAATTCCATAATTTAATCCTTTGCATAAAAAATATTTTACATAGTTATTATTTAATTTCAAAATTTTTAATTAAAATAAAATTTCAAAATTTAAAACTATGATTAAATTTTCATGTTAAGAAAATTAACACAACTTCCCATCAGTGATTTTTCTCATGTAGCACCATTGGTTAGCATCCCAAGAAGGATTTAGCATCAAATGGCGGTAAATTTTTTTGTATTCTTCCTTTTATTTGGCGACCCACAAGAGGATGGCTTTTAAATCTAATGAAACTAGTTGAAAACCTCTATGTGTTTGGCGATTTTTTCAAAATTTTAAGGAATCTATGACAAAATATTCTTTTAAAATTTTTATTTCTCACATTTTGGCGAAATTTTGCCCAAAAGAAAAATGTTGCCTCCCATGATTACCATGATTTTCATGTGGCAATGCGTAAACATATGTACAAAATTTACAAATGTTCGGTAGGATTTGACATAATTTTTGACTCATTTAATTGTGATCACACCCATGAAATACAAATTGTCCCATGCATTAACATGCATTTAAAGCACACTATCGATTTTGTGTTTGTTCTTGATGTATGTGTTGCAAGCAAAAAAAATCCTCTCACTACAATTTCATCATCACAATAGAGTTATCCGTAAAGTCACCCTTTGTTTCACCCCCATTCTCCTCTACTTTTGCCCCCTATCCCCTCTTTCAGTGATATCCTCAAAGTAAGCAAATTTTACTAAATCTGGGTATGAAATTTTGAAACTCAGCATTTAATGCACAAGGTTCGACAGTAACTATAGTAGTTGTACAGTTAGGAGCAGTGAAAATATATGTAGCCACAGTGCAGGCGATCAGGAAAAAGGAGACACAGGATGAAATTCAGTTTACCACCAAAATTGGTGGGAAAACTAGTTTAGGTCCCAGTTATTTCCTTTTGTAAAATTTTCATTCCCAGTTATGCATTTGATGCCCTACTATGCCGAAACTGGCCATTCTTGCCCTCTAATCGCCTGACTTTAGGGATAACTCTAATAACACACAAAATCTTTATCACCTACCACAAACTACTTTTCCATGATGACACAATCATATGCAAGAATTTTCATTAATTTGCACAAACTTCACCATTGACGATGAACATGAACCAAGCTATTGTCAATGAACATGTACCAAGCTATATCGTCAACGAACACATACCAAGATATTGTCAATGGGGCAATACTGATCTCCTATTAGCCACAAACCAGACTTGGACCCAATTCCAAGACCATTCTGGTACAAAAGTTTTGAAAAGGGCCCAATACCAGCTTTGTAGGGACTTAAGGTGATACTGATTATAAAGAATAAACTTGCTTTACACTAGTTTCAATATTAGGTGCTCTATGGATCTCCTACCAGCCACAAATCAGCCCTTTAACCCAATTCCAGGACCAGGACCAGGAAGGTACAAAAGTTTTAAAAAGGACCCAATATTAGAACCAAGGTGAGGTGCCAATTTTTTTAAAAACACCGATTTTTCCCAATAATACATTGAACCTCCATGTGTGTATGGTCGTCATACATGTGCAATTGAAAAGAGTCAAAAAAATGGGTTTTAAAAAAAAGAGCCAACAAGTGAAACCCATGTGAACAAAGAATTCTTGTCTTGATAGAAACCTAAACCAAAAGTGTATATGGTCGTACATGTGCAATTGAAAACAATAAAAAAGTGAAAACCCATTGTGAATCAAGAGTATTTTTGTCGTGATAAAAACGAAAGCAAGAGTTGTGACAAACAATGTGAAACCCATTGTGAAAACCAAGATTATTCTTGTCGTGATAAAAACGAAAGCAAGAGCCGTAACAAACAAAAATTAAACCAACACAACATGCGCAAAACATGAAGTACATTTTCAAATTAAGCAACAACAACCCAAGGCATAAAGAACAATGCATCCACCAACACTTGCAAACTTTGCTACATAAGAAACTTCAAGTCTTAAAGATCTTATTTAAGTTAAGATCTTCAAATACTAATGAATTGAGCAACAATGACTGAGACATAAAGAATAACTCATTAACCAACACACGCAAACTTTGTTACACAAAAATCTTCGAGTCTCAAGATTTTGTTTAAAATCTCAAATACAAATGGAACAATTTGACTTCCCTAATGTCCAATACTTTTGAAGGTTTAGGGTTCATTGACCGACACATGCAAAACTTTGTTACACAAGAATCTTCAAGTCTCAAAATTTTGTTTAAGATCTCTCAAATACAGATGGAGCAATGTGGCATCCCTTTAGTGTCCAATATTTTGAAAGGGGTTTAGAGTTCATTGATAGACCACATGCAAAACTTTGCTACACAAGAATCTTCAAGTCTTGAAATCTTGTTTAGGATCTCAAAATGGGTAGATAGTTCTCCATCCATCCATCCACCATCCATCCACTGCATTACCCTAGTGGGTGTTAGTTTACTGTGGCTGTTAACTCATGGTAATGGATTATCCTTTGCACAATAGCATTCTGCAATCCAAGTTTGTGCACACACAGATTCACTACTGCAATTTTTGCCTTACCTTTTTTTTCTGTTCACTATCGTCGTCTAGGGTCAATTTCCACATTGACAAAATGAATAATTTTTTTTGAAAAATAAAAAATTAATAAAAAATTAAATTAATTATTATTATTATTTTGAAATTACTATATTTTCCATGATTTACTATGATATTGTCGTATGAGTAATAAAATTATTTAGAGTGATGATTTTGAACATGTCTACTTCATATTTTTCCACAAAAATGTGTTTCACCATTTTGAGGATTATTTAATGATGAAACTGACCTTAGGCTAAGGTATGTCTTTGGTTAGGTTTAAATTGCACATTTTGTTGGACTCTCCATGCTCAAGAAAGTGTTTCTTGGGTGTTGAGGGACAAAACTGGCTCCCTTCCAGCATGCACCCAATAGACCCAGTTTTTTTACCCAGTCTATATAAAGAAAAGGGTTATAATCCTAGTGTACTAATATACAAAAGGTGTTGAATAGGCTTGTTTTTAGGGTGTGAAAAAAAATGTTATGGCTTAATTTGGTGATTTAATTTTTTTTATTAATATGTAACTTGAGTGAATTATAGTTAATTTTTTTAATAGCTATTTACAAATAGGGTCCCAACATGTTCCCCAAGTTCCCCATGGTTTCCCCAACATGTTCCCAATAACACCTAACTTTGGCTCATATTCTTTGCCCAAACCTTACCTCCCGGAACTTGAAAACCTATATAAATTGGCAAATATAATTGGGACTTGGATGTCTTTAGGTTTGGAGTGAATTCTTCTATAGCTAATGGTGGGTCTCCAAATTCGAATGTTTTAGAACTTTTTTTTGTCAACAAGGGTCCTTGCAAAAAAAATAGTTTCTGAACTTGAAGGCACCCTCAATTAATTAATAAAGGTGAGTAGATATTAAACAAGCCAAAGAAATTAATTGTGCAAGGAGCATGTTTCACCCCCACCCCTTCCCATTACCCTTTTCTTTCACAATCCCAATGGCCTTATTTGCCTAACCCCCATGTCATCATGTTATGTTGAATTCATATCCTACCATGTCATCCCCATCCTCATGGAAGGCATGCAAACAACATAGGATGTTCCTTCCGTTAGGGTTTACATTTCCCAACCCTTTTGCACATGCATTTAGTTGTGTTCATTTCCATTTTCATTTTTTGGTCGTGTTGCAACTCTAATCCTTCTAGTCTTTGAATAGAGTTTCAATGCTCCTTGCAAGTTTGATTGTGCAACAACTTTTGTAACTTCAATGCTATGGATTTGGTGTGTGCTTTTCTTCAAACACAAATTTGATGTGAAAGTTTCAATTTTGTTCTTGGCCTTGTCTTGGTTTGGTTGTCATTGAGTTGCTTGATTTGAGTCTTTTACCATGGTTACCTCACAAATATGTAATTATTAACAATTTGCCAGTAATATATTTGCAAACATTTGTGAAAGTGTTAATAGTTAAGTCACAAAAAAAAAAAGATATTTCGTAAAATTTCAATCAAACAATGAGAAAAATGTTGGGTGAAAGTGTTGCAACTTTCAAGTTTGGATTTAAACTTACATGTTTTCTTATAAATGTTTGAAAAATGTTGAATGTTTTGTTGTGCTAGGGTCATGATCTTTGAAATGCATTGTGCAAAATACATTGATCAAAATTCACACATCCACTTGCACAAAATCAATCAATCCATGTGTGTTCGTCCAAGAATTCCAAGTGGGTGAATTTCAAGTTTTAATTAGGTGATTATCCTTTTCTGAATTTGATGCATGTTGTAATGTAATGTGGGTTAATGCATAACATGGCAACTATTCTTGTAACAATGTTGGGCAAAAGATCCACAATCATGTTGACATTAATATCAAACCTTAAATTTGATGTTGCAAACCCATGAACTTTAAATTCATAGCAAAACTTTAAAATAATGTAGAGGTTTGAAACCTTCAAATGAGTAAAAAAGAAATGTTGGATTTTTATTGCAAAGTTTCAAGTACTCACATAACAAATTTCTTGAAATTATTGTGATATACGACTTAAGGCTTTATTAGAGTTTTTTTGGACATAATTATAGGTATAATTGGTTGTCAAACAATTCCTTCAAATGTGGTGGTGGGTCTATGTTGTTTTAGGAATCAACACAACACTGAATGGCAATTGGAAGAGTTTGGTGTTTTGGAAATTATATTTAATTTGGTTGTAAAGAATGAGATAGGAGTTCTAGTTAGGTTTGAAGGGTTGTTGAGGTATGTGAAATTGACACCTATTTGATTTATAGAGCTATGAGTCACTTTAATGAACTCTTATTGGAGATGTTTTTGTTGCATGTGACCCCATTAAATGTGGACAAGGATCTTCCCGATTTCCAATGTGTGTATTGTGGAAGGGGATGATCATGAAATAAGTTGTGACTTTCTAACCACAAATTTGAAAGGTGTTTGGATCACTCCAAGTATTTCAAATGGCATGTCCATGGTGGATGTGGCATAGGAATACTTAGATGTTGAAGAATCCAAAGTTTCAAAACATATTATTAAGGAGGTTAAGTTGCCTCTTTCAATTACTCATTTTATAATTACCAAGGTTTATAATATAGGTGAGATTGTTAAGCAAGTATTGACCTCAAATGATCCCTAGTTGCATCCCAACTACCATGCACAAAAATGGGATAACAAAGGTATCATCCTCTAATACACACTAAAGGCAACAAATAAATACTTGTGTAATAAGTTCACTTCATTGCAAATAGGGATTAAAAGGTCAAAGTGAACTTGGGATGCTTTCACACATCCATCCATCTTCATTGCACGTGAATTTTGATCTATAGGACTTGCACACTTTGAAAAACATTCAAGATACCCAAAATCATTATTTGAGACTTGTGAAGGACAAAGTTGATCAACATGTAATGGTTGAATAGGAATTGTTCATACTTGTACCATTCAAGTTACCACCTAGCTTGTTTCATTTGCTTCCATACATGTTGAAGAAATTTGACTAGGAAAACTCTTCTTAAGGCCCTCAAGCTATTGAGCTTGTCCAAAAGGATGGGGTGAATGGATTGATAACATGTTTATGGCATTGCTTGGGTTGTGGATTCACAAATACGTAGATCTTTTTTTGCATGTTATGTGGCCTTCAGTACTTGTGAGATGGGAGGTTATGGGTGCAAAACATGAGAAGGTTATTAAAAAAAAGAAATGCAAAAAGGTAAAGTGAGGGGAAAAAATTGTAGCATTGCTCTTGTATTGATTTCATTAACAACTATGAACATATGCAATGTTATAAGGAAATGGATTTGGTGATTGTCTTCATTGATGTGAATAGGGTTTCAAATCCATGCAAGTTAGACTCATGGCATGGTGTAATGACCCATGGGATGGGATGATATGCAATGGTCAAAATTTTCATCCCATGGATGATGTGTGGGGGGGGGGGGGTGGGG
>Ga0116231_10005831_pt1 | contig 23996 bp, 11 predicted proteins | sample S1TSphgellanicum_2_FD_89695 | JGI IMG/M metagenome (GOLD analysis project Ga0116231, IMG submission 89695) | Host-associated microbial communities from peat moss isolated from Minnesota, USA - S1T2_Fd - Sphagnum magellanicum MG | ecosystem: Host-associated > Plants > Peat moss > Unclassified...
AAAAAAAAAAAAAAAAAAAAAAAAAAAAAAAAATTTTTTTTTTTTTTTTTTTTTTTTTTTTTTAAATACTGATAGTTAGCATGGTGAAGAGCAAGCGAATACTTCCTTGAGTTTTGCCAAAAATGTTTCTCTAGTGGACTTCCCAGGACCTTAGAATGTAAGGATACCAAACATATTATCGATTGGCAGTGCCAGCGTGTTTGTGTGTTTGTGATGTTCTTTGATACGTAGGTAGTGTGATCTGTTGCCTGTGAATCATCAAGAGTTTAAAATAATGTTTGTTTTTGTGTAGTTTCGTGACATCCTACCACATCACCACCCAGACTTGTTAATAATAATCAAAGAAGAAGAAGAAGAAGATTCAACAAGAGGCCGGTGAGTGAGTAAGTACCAAATGGGTTTTTCATCACAAGCAAGAAAATATGTGTAAGATACTATCATTTCTCATCAAGGGTTGCAAGTCGGGCCTGTTCTAGTGCACACGTTTCAGGCTCCCAGTGTGCCAGATGTCATTAAACTAAGCTTTTGCTTGCAATATTGTCACAACGTAAACTGGAAGGAAAGATGTCATCGATAGAAAGCCCACTTAGTCAACTAACATTAATAAAAATATTATTATTATTATTATTATTATTATTATTATTATTTATTTTATTATATTTTGTAGTATGAATGATTTTCTTTTATTGGGTCTCTTCTGATACAAAACTTCAAACAAAAATTATTGTAAAAATAATTACAAAAGGAGGGTGAGAGAGACTATGCATTTTAGTTTACCACCAATTAGACTAAATATGTGCTGGAAAGTCCTTCAAGTGTAAGTGTGTTGTGTCTGTCTGTCTCTCTCTCTCTCTCTCTCTCTCTTGATTGTATGTTTCTGGGGTTTCCTTCCTTCAACCAACCGTGTGTGTCGATTGTATGATTGAGGGGTTTCCTTCCACATACACTTGGCAATGTCCATTGCTGGCTGCAATAGTTTGGGGATGGATCCCGCACGTACTCACTCCTATGGAGTTGATATTTTTGTATGTTACTGTTCCTTTGCTCCTCTGAGGATTTGCCACGTGTGGGCGTGTGGGGGGGGGGAGACATGTCATGGGTACTTACAACCTGTGCATCAAGTTGTGTCTGAATGGACTTAGAAGTTTCCCCCCCAAAGGCCGAACCACAAGAGCCTAATGAAGTTGTATATATTATTACTAATCGTGTTAAGCCCAAGTGTGAACTGGTTACGCAATTAAATTTTCCTTACAAAACCAAATTTTTTTTTTTTGGTAATTTAATTGAATTTTTTAAATGACAAAACTGCTTGAAATTCAATATTTTTCTCACACATTAGGTCTAAAAATCCACTTTCAATGAAATCCACCTACCCATTAAGGGCTTTCTAACAATATCAAGAGCACACCCAAATTCCAGTATAATTTTTTTTGTTTTGATTTAACTGGATTTTCATTGAAATTTTTTTTTACAATATTTAAATAAACTTGGGTAGCTGTAAGTGAACGAAGAAACATTATGAAATCCTACTGGATGCATCCTTCCTCATTCAGTCAGGGCTTTCTAATGGTACCAAAGAATGGCTTTCTAATGGTACCACCACCACCTAAAGCGTAGTAGCAGCAAGAGACACTGCACGGTTTGGAAGATCTGAACCCATGACAAACAAACTACCTTCCTTCATAGATAAATCATCAACGTGTTTTTATCTTGGTAGTGAAGTGTAAGAGGATTTGCACTTTTGGTCGGAAAACTCTCGCAATTCTCAAGTAATCAAGTAAAAGTCGTGTTGTCTTTTGGATTACACAACTGTCATGAGAGATGGACTGACACAGTAAGTGTACAAATTGCCTTGCTATGATTTCTTTCAGCTTTTGTTCCTCTCTCACTCACACCTGGCTCCTTTGTTGTAAATCAAACACCACTGCAATCAAGTACCTGGTTTCCGAAGAATGCTGCTTTGCAAAAGAGAAGAAGAATGTCATAAGATCAATCAAAACAAAACAACTGAAAACAAAGGGGGGTGTATCTCACTTTGACCTTGCCATTTACATTAGAAAGTATCTTAAGGCAAAAGAAAGAGAATCATGAAAATCCAAATCTTTCACCATGCGAAAATATAATCTTCCAAAAAATTCCTCTAAAAGAAACCAATATCCTTCAAGATATCATAATTCTATAACTAATTTCAAGTTTCAACACAAGCCAAGAAATCATCTTAATAACAAAAATCCTCATATAAAAATAGACCCACTACCTACGGGCCAAAATCCCTTAAGCTACTATATACTCTATAATAATCAATATAAACACAATATCCTTGGCTTGGTAGGCAAGGCCAACAAAAGGGGGAAAACAAAAAAGACTTTCTATTTCACTAACCACCTCTCATGCATGTCATAACTCAACCAATTTTAAGTCCTTTTATACCCGGATATGTGCACAAGTACATATTATCAATCCTTTGGTCAATATCCCTTGTAACATCCTTAATTTTTGGTCAATATCCCTTGTAACATCAATTTACATATTATTGTTTGTTGGAAACCTAAAGTCAATCTCCACCATTAGATGGCAACCAAAATCAATAATCATAGTTTCTATTTCTTTGTCTTTTTTTTAAAATATAATTGGAATTGCTTTCCATTGTTGAATGGTGACCACAATTGAATTCTAACAATTTGATTTGTTCAAATGGTTCTCTACCATATGGTAACCAAATGTGATCTACACCATTGGATGATGATCAAAAGTGATCTCACTATTGGATGGCAATAGAATCTCATTTCAATTGTTATATCTTTATTTTTGGTTGAAATTGACCTCCATTGTATGATGATGATGGAAAGTGATGTTCATTGTACTATGGCAACCAAAAGTGATTCTTATAGTTGAATGTTGACTATTTGTTTTTGTCAATGTTGTGATGAAGTCATTGCAATAATCATCCACAAGAAAATCTCACCAAATTTGGAAATTAAATGGTATATATAATTTTTTTAATATGTATTTTTAAGTTTTTGGTCGCCTACAATATTAGATATAAATTTTGAAAAAATGAAGGCAAGGTAAACCCTTAAAACTTTTTTTTCATATCTTTTCATGGTTTTAGATCATGGTACAATTTTTGAATATACATATTTGCAATATATATACAAGCTTTTGAATCCATTTGTTTTGTGATTGAATACTGGCCATGTTATTAAAAGGCATATATAGTACAATGTGTAAAGTAATAACAAAACCCATTATAAAAGTGTTATTTGAATGATCAATTTGGGGAGGTTGCTCTTTGATTGTTTTAGGAAGCACTTGAGATAAAAGGGTACTTTTAAATATTTTATGATATAATGAAATATAGACACCCTATTTATATTTAAATAAATAACTATAAATTATAATTTTTTGATAAGTTGCATCCTTTTTTTTTGCACATTGTTGAGAATAAAATGGAAATGACTTCCCCAACATGATCAAAGATAAGATAGTTCCTCACTACTATGAATTAATTTTAAATTTCAAATTCTTTTAATAAGTTTTTTACTTAATTTTTTAAAAAGTATATAGTTACATGAAATTTACTTTTAATGATAGTGTGAACTTTTATAAACAACATGTTAAATATGTTCTAACAATTAGAAGGTACAATACATATTTCACGATCCTTTCAAACATACCATAATCTTCATATCCTTAAATTGTGTGTTTATGTGTGTGTATTCAATTGAATATTGTGTGTTGAAGAAATACTCACAAACACAATTTTTTCATTCATTTTTGGACTTACTAACTTTTCATATTCATTTGGTCATAATATTTTTTGATAGGTTTTTATATGCTTAATAGAGGGCACATGGACCTGTTTTTTATCCTACTTTGACCCATTTTAATGATTTCTTTTACATGCATGATACATGATAAAAGTTGAATATTTTTTTTGTTTACTTACATGCCTCGACAATATGTACCAAATAAGAAATGCCTCACTTGTAACTCATTACCATGCACATTAAGCTAAAAGAAAGAAAATGCATGAGTCATAAAGATGCTTGAATATTTTTTAATCGAACATCTATAATTATTATAAATCTTAAATATAAGCCTCAAACAAGCATGCTCAAAAGATTCTAAGTCAAGCATAGACAATTGCTATAGATCACAGAAGTAAGCCCTATTGTTACAAATGAAGCAAAAAAATACAAAGATGAAAAAAAGGATTTGAAAAAAAGGGTGCCAAATCTTTGAGAATATTGAAGATATGAAGGACTACAATTTGAGGATGACAAATAATAATTCTTTCATCTAATTCAAAAACAAATATTACCATGTATAATACCATTCAAATATCTATAAACTTTTAAATGATTCTAGTCAAAGTATAAATTTCAAAATAAAATAATCATTTGATCGGTGGTTGTCAAAACTAGCCCTATACAAACTTGGGCTTCATGCAATTTCACGCTATGAATGATGATCTATAGTATGTGGATGATAAAAAGATATGTACATGACATTATCTTAAGAAAATGTTAATTGGATAGGAGCAATGTTAAGTTTCTACAACAAGTTTTTTGGGAACAAATAGATGGATTCATTATTTATTTTCTCATAAATGTAATCACATTTTTGGTGAAATATATTTTGATTATTCAATTTCAAACATGATATCTATGGTGTTAACCATGCATTAAATATAGATTTGACCTTTGTAATGTTAAGTTATAATCTTTGTAAATATTAATTAAGGAGTAATTATTGCCTTGCTAATTATAGTTAATCATACATATTTTGAACTAATGTTATCCATGCATTAAGCACAAATTTGACCTTTATAATTGTTATGTTGTAATTTTTGTAAATGTTAATTAGTCAATTATTAGTTATTGTGTTAGTTTTAGTTAATGGTTCATACTTGAGTTAGTTCCTACTTAATTTAGGTAATTAGTTTAGTTACTAGTAAAAATCACCTAGCTTACATAATGAGATGAGTTTAAATTTATTGTCATTCCTATTCATTTGTAATACATGCATGACAGTTTGTTTTGCTAACTTTTGAATTTGAATTTATACATTATGTTTAATTTGAAAATGCATGCATAAAAAAATAATGAGGTTCTTGTGTACATGTTTTCCTAAACTTACATTTTTTTTATTAACATTTGATGACCGTTTTTTGGGTTTGGATTCATTTTGTTTATCTATAAAAGAAAGGTAGACCTAAATTAGAAATCTCTCTAACTTTTTCATTTTTCTTGTAAGGTAAAGAGTGTATTATCATCATGTATTCATAGTTTTAAACTTAGAATACTCGTTTGGTTTGAGTTTTTTTTAATAGTTGTTTTATTGAGAAATATCAAATAACATAGAAACTAATAATTAAAAACCATTAATGAACAACCATGTTGTCAATAAGAATAGAGATCTAAAAGTGTAAGGAAGCATTTGGACATGAATGGAGGATTTACCTTGGAAAGGAAACAATCTGGTGCCATAATCACACTCCAAAACAACATCCTTGGTACATTGGAAAGATCAAGAACTTATGGATGCACAAGACACACCTTAGTTCAATTGGAGGATTCACCTAAAAAAGGGAAGTACCCCACAAAGAAGATCTTCTTTCAATCAAGGATAATGGGTAAGTTCTAAAATGTTCTGAAATTACAAGTACATAATCAAAATTGTTTTTTAGCAAGTCAGAATACTCCATATTAGATGAAGCTTAAAAGTCTAGCCACATGTACAAAATGTAGTAATGAAGGACATAAATTTGTTTATTGCCCTTAAAATTGTTTAAAAAAAAGAAGTTACAAATCCACTTGCTTACAAAAGCATTTTTGTTAAAGTTTACCTCATCTCAAAAGCAAAGGTTTACATTCGTCTCTATGTATTCTAAAAAAATTTCAAAAACCACACCTCAACATGGCAACATTTACCACAAGACAATGATCACCAACAATCACATGATTGTCAAACAACTATTCAGAAATCTAAAGGATATTAGAATCAACATTGGGGTTCTATAACATAACCTTCACCAAGATCTAGTTACAACAACTTCCTATGTAAGTTTACACGATTTCCTTTAATTCAACCCACATACATATTCACATGAAACCAACACCAACAACTCACACATGTTCTTTAAGCATTTTTATGTTACTAAGAATCAAGTTAAAAGCAAAACCTAGGCATCGACTCTAGATGTCTCACCTTTCAATATAAGCACATATGATCCTTGTGGTGCAACATTTGTGGACACCAATGTTTGATCCATTGTTTAATTCAATGTTTGATTTGATACATGTGTAGAATACCAAAGGCTCACATGTGTGCATTCAATTTATCAACACCAAGCACAATAATTGTGGTTTCAATACAACTACAACAAGAAATGAAACTTGACATTTGTTGCCCCTAGCAAGGTGTTGAAACAATAATCTCACCACAAAATCACAAATCAAATATTCGAACATGGTGTTTTCTAAATGTGCACAAGGTTTTGAAAGTATAATGTGGCCAACAATGGTCATGACCAACAACAATTAATGTGCTTTGAGTATACAAAACATTTTCTTGTGTAATTGATGCATGTTTCAATACTTGTTCCAATGCATGTTCATAATATTACTGACAAACCACAAAAAAATCCATAGAATCCATAAAAATACCATAGGAAAACTACATAAAAACCAAAGGGATAAAATCTATCCACATCCATAGTATTTTTTATTTTACATTCATTTGGATGGATTTGCAACGCCAAGAACCAATATTGGATGAATGCATCAAAATGTGTGTTTTTCTAGTTCCTTGTATTTTTTATTTTTTTCCAAGGATTTATGAGGACATAATGCAAATTTAAAAAGGGGGTAATATTAACCATGCATTAAATATAGATTTGACCTTTGTAAATGTTAAGTTAAAATATCTACAAATGTTAACTAATTAGTTATTAATTATTTTGTCAGTTATAATTAATGGTACAAAATTTGAATTTAACCTTTGTAAATGTTAAATCAAAATCTTTGTAAATGTTAATCAATTAATTATTAGTTACATTGTTAATTCTAGTTAATGGTTCATATTTGAATTAGTTCTTAATGTTAAGTAACTAGTTTAGTTATTAATTAGTAATTTAAATTTGAAATAGTTCTTACTTATTGTTAAGTTACTAGTTTAATTACTAACAAAAACCACTTAGCCTATATAAGGAGGTTATTTTGAATCTATTGTCATTCTTATTCATTTGTAATACATGCATGAAAGTTTATCATGTTAACTTTTGAATTTGAATTTATACATTGTATTTAGTTTGAACATACATTCATAGGAAATAATGAGGTTCTTATCTAAATGTTTTTTTTTTAAAGTGTATATTTTATCTATCAACACATGACATGTGCTATTGCAAAAGATCAAATGATGAACTATTTATTGCATGACGTTTGCATACGTGTACAACAATTGTTCAACAATGGCAATTAGTAAAACTAAGATCCAATGAATGTTGTGATGAAAATAATGTCAATTTAAATGCACACATGAATGGTTTAGATTTTTTAATAATTTTTTTGGGTTGAATTTTGGTCACTATAAATAATATAATGTAGATCCACCCATGTCCATATCTTTGTCCAAACTCAATTTTTTTAAGTCTTCAAATTATCAAGATGGCAACACATTAACCAAAATTTAATCACCACATTTTGACAATTTGAACTTTTTTTGGTACTAAATTTTGGTCATCATATGGACCAAGATCCAAGCCCACCAAATCCACCCAATCCCCTAAACTTCCATGATAATTGAATTTTAGTTGCATTTTGGGTAATTAGTTTTAGATTGGCAAAAACAATTATTGCTTTGACATAAATTACATTATGTTCATTCTAGGTTGACCCTAAATCAACATGACACTGAACTATGTCAAAATTAAAACTAACATGAATGACATGACATGATAGGACTAACATTAATAACCATGTTTCATCAATTTTATTTTACACAACTCAAAATCAATTAAAGAATTTTTCTTGATGGAATGTTTTTGGTAGGTGGGTGTTTCAATTTGCTTAATGATTAATGTCATAATGGGTGTTCTCATTCTCAACTTTTAATTGACATTGCATAAGTCATGGATATATAGTAATAACTCAAAAAATTATGAATCCATTTAAGAAATGTAAACATGATAATGTTAAACATATGTTGAGCAATTAATTGACACATTGTCAAGTGGTTGGCAAGGGTCTATAATCAATTGGTCAAATGTGTGTTTTGTGTTTTGGAATCTATGAAACAAAGAGTTCCAGCAACTAGTAGTTGATATGTATTGATGGTGTATGTTTTGGAGAGTGTTGATTTTGGTATGTGGTGATGATATTGAAAGTTCCATTGATATGGTTACTATTGGTATGAATTTGTTTTAAAGGTTATAGAGTGTTATGTTTTGTAATGTGATGTGTTTCCAAATCAAATACATTAAATAAAGTAAAACATTCATAAGGGGATACATCATAACATTTTTTTGTATCCATGGGGCATCTACAAAGGATATATTTTGAATATATCTAATGTTAACATTGATTTTTAATTTAGGATATAAATTTTCAATTACAATGACTTTCATCATTTGATAGATTTTGAAGAAATGTGTTAAATATTGAGTTTTATTGGTGAACATTGTTTGTTTTATAATGTATTTGATGTGATTACATATAGAACCTTTTTCTATGTGTAGTGGGTATAATAATGTAACATTTTTATTCCAATGGTTTTGAATGTGATTTATCACATAATGACTGATGGCATTTTATAAATCAAGTAAGGAACCATGAAGATTCATGTCTTTCATGGATTACCAATTAAGTTGATATTTTGAATAAAGAGGAAATGTGTATTCAAGAAATCAAAATTTAAATCTAAAATCTTATTAATTTTAAAAATCAAAAGTTATATGTTGAATTCTTCATTTTGTTGTATAATTTTCTTAATAATGTAAAAATTATCTATGTGGATGTAATTTTCCCAAGGCTTTTTACCTACAACTTTTTTTTCAATTAGTTTTATGAATGCAAATATTGGTTTGATGTTAGTTGATTAATTTGTTCACTTTAGATTCAAAAGGCTAAGAAGTGAAATTATTGGGTTGTAGGTGGCAACATTACATTATGCATAGAAAACTAATGAGGAACTTTATGTAGATTATGGGAAATATTATAATTGCATTCATATTCTATCAATTCAAATTCATGTCAAAGGGGTGATTTACATTTATTAGCTTGACATCGATGAAAATAACCTCAAATGATAATAGTGTTCACAAGTAAAAAAAAAGAGGGTTAGGTGCCCTACAAGGAATCCTATCCAATCCAACCCATGCATTTGCGACTTGTGTCCAAATCAACCATTTTTAAGACTATAGATGCGACTATCGTCTATGGCACTTAATAAAAATGATTTGTAGTTGCATAAACAGCTACAAAGTGGTTTATAATTGCATATGCAACTTATACTTGTGACTAATGTTAATTTGGAGGAAAATAAATATGAAAAATACATTTATATCATCCTTTTTAATGGCATCACAAAATAAATGAAAATCTAGTTGATTCTATGACTTGGAAAGTGGATCATAGGCCATTGGATACCACATGGCATTTTTTCAATTTGATTTGCAACTATAAATCTTATGTACTTACAAATGCACATGTAATCAAATGTGAAAAAAAAGGAATTAGCTAAGGAAATTGCTGGATTTAATGGTCTAATTGTTTTCCCTTAACTATTTTCAATGAACTAACCATTAAATGTGTAATAAGGTTTGGTCAGTTTATGAAAATTTTAAAGGTTCCATGGCAATTAATGGTAGAAATAAGGCTAATTGATAACAAGTAACATGTATGTGGCTATGTAGTATGTATTTTATTATGTTGATAACTCATAATTTTTTAATTAGATACTTAATCAAGTAGGTTAGGTAATAGGTAATAGGTAAAAAGTAATAGGTAAATAGGTTAATTAGTAGTAGGTATTTATTGTGTTCAATGAAATAATTTTATGTTTGATTATTTAATTAAGCTAGATAATTAATCAATTAGTAAGTTGTAAAGTAGTAAGTAGTAGGCACTATTTATGTGGGTTAAATAGTGGGTATTTTGTCAGGTTGATATGTGATATTTTTTTTGTATTAATTAGGCTATTTGATTTATGTATTAAATAGGTTATGGTTTAAGTAATGGGTGTAATTAATTAATTAAATAGGTCATGCAATTAATATATTAAATAAGCAATGAGTAGGATAGGTAATAGCTAATAAGTAGTTAGTAGGTCATATTTATGTGAGTTAAGTAATAGGTATTTTATCATGTTGATATGTGATTTTTAAAAATTAATTGTTTAATTAGGTAGGCAATGTAATTTATTTATTGAATAGGCTAGGTAATATAAATAATTTATGATTCATTTGTAAACAAAAATTGTATAATATTTTTTAGAATCAAATGAAGGTTTAAAATATGAAAGATATGAATTTAGATTTGTTATTGTATTATCCATTTATAAATCATGCGATTGAATTTATTTTTTCCATGGAATGGTCATTGAAATTGTATTCAATAACTAAATTCAAATATTTTTCTTTTTTATTCAATTTACATTTTAAAGAGGAAAAACATGTATTTGTGCACATTATTAAAAAAACTTTAATCTTGTCGTTTGGAAAAAATCTTGATAATATATGAAAGATCAAAAATGATGTTTGTGTAATGTTTGAAATGAAAAATCATAAACAAAATGTATATTACTTTTTTTTTCACAACAAGTGGGGTGACTTGGTGGTAAATGAATTCATGGGGGGCGAACATCAATTCCCACCCATGACATGGCATTGCTACAAAAGTGAAGTGTATTTCATTAACCTAAATCACTATGGGACCTTAAAAGTGAAATAAGTTCACTACACTTAATTATTTCACCCTAGTTAAAATTATTTCACTATAACATCATGTTTCATTATTAACTGACATAATTCATTATTATAATTTATTATGGTAAATAATTTTATTCTTATGTTATCGTTTTAAATACCTTATGCTACTTTATGATATACCCTATATTATTTTAAGCTACCTTAATTATTCTAACTTATGCCATAAGTTATTATAAATTATTGTAGGCTATTATAAATTATTATACCTTAAATTATATATTTTTATTTTACCTTAAGGTTTTTTAGTTAACTTATTATAGGCTTTACTTTAAATTATTTTAAATTAAAATTTTCAACTAACTTTAGGTTATTTTATATTAAATCAATATATGTTACTTCAAATTATACTTTAAGTACTTCAAGGTCATTATAATTTAATTTATTATTAAGTTATTTTATCCTAATTATAACAAATTAAAAAAATCTAAAATAAAATATAATGACGTAAGGTAAAATAACATAAAATAATCAATAATAGCCTATGAAAAAAAATTTATAATAACCTACAATAAAATAGGTACCAATAGCTTATGATAATATAGTCTAGAATATTCATCAATAGAATAACCAATAATAACCATTAATAACCACCAATAACCATTAATAAATTATGGTAATTTAATTTAAAATAATCACCAATAGTCATTAAAAGAATAATTATTAATATCCATTAATCGAATAACCACAATAACCATTAATAGCCACTAATAGAAAAGGAACCAATAGCCAGTAATAAGTAGTATTATTATATTAACAAAAATCTTATCCATTTTTTAAACATTTTAAAAAAAAGAATGGTCATTAAAATGTTATTGAATAGTGATATTCAAAAAAAAAATTATTCAAATGATTTTACACTTTCAAAAGGAAATAAATATAATTATGTACATTATTGAAAAAAAAATTAAATTAAACTTTTATCATTTCATTTGGAAAAAATCTCAATAAGATATGAATTTTCAAAGTTTATGTTTTTGTAATGCTTAAAATGAAGTATTTGATAAATAAAATGTAATATAACACATTATCACAACAAGTGTGGTGGCTCGATGGCAGGGCTTTTACTTCCATGCATCTTAGAGGTCAAGGGATCAAACATCACAAATGGTGTGTTTGTGGTCAACAATGGTAAGTTGACCGAATATATTCCTATGTAATTCCTTAAAATAGGTGCTTATTTAGATTGATTACATGGTTTATGTGCCTAGGCTAAGTTTTAACCTAGCGTAGGTGACATGTGTCAATAATTCATAAGTTAAAAATCATGAAATTATCAATAATATTAAATATTATATTAAATATTAAGTAATTTAAATTTAATTGATTTCCATGCTACTTAGTTAATTAACTAACAAGTGAAATGACTTTGTAAATTTGTATTTTATTAGGTATTAATGGATCAATTCACTGTTTGTAACAACTGATCCTCGTTCATTGGGGGTTGATTAATTTCACCATGATAAAAATGTCCAAATTGATTCAAAATTTAGTGAAACCCAAAATGAATTAGGACGCATTTTAATGTAGTGTGGGTTGTGGTCAATGGTGGATTGTTGATCAAATAAGTAAGCACAATAAACAACCTTCCTAACAACTTTTCTTTTTTTAATCTAACCTAGATGTAATGACATTTATCAACATGGTACATGTTGAACTTAATGAAATTAATAATATATATATAACGATAATATTTTTTTATTTAAATAATAAATATAAATAATGTGATTACATTATTTTGTTGTAAAATCCATCACAAAATGACAATGCCACATAAATTAGTTTGGATGGATGTAAAATTCATGTAAATCACATCTTTATGCGACTGTTAATACAACTTGATGCCATATATTGTCTTTTGTGATTAGAATTTTATATGACTTGTCCAAAATGATGAGGCCTTGTAGCAAATCACATGTTATATTTATGATTAAAAATTAATCATAAATCCAATCATTTATTTGTAAATTCCATGTACTGTTAACTCACTTTAATTTTGACATTTGAATTTTTCACACCTTACACTCCTAAAATTCTTGTAAATATAATCATTATCAAACTATAAAATCTTATAATTATCCCCTATGTTTTTGGTCACAAATATTGATAGGCCAACTTATAGATATCCTAAACATGTGATTGATAAAAATAATCCATGTGAAAACTTGAAGATTTCAATGTGGAATGGAAACAAATGATAAAAATCATGCCATTTTAATTTTTTGAAATGAGATTTTTTTTGTATTGGAAAAGTTTCAATAGATCTTACTCTCAAATTCTTTTTTTTATTGTGACCAATTGTTTTATTCTTATTTTGACACTACTATGACATTTGTTTTTTGAATTTTCATTTTTCACTTTCTTTACATGATAGAAATAGTGTCATCATTTCAAAAATCCATTATGAATGTATATTTTTGAAAACTCATTCATAATTTTTAACATGGTTCGCACTAAAGTTTATTGTTAAATGGATAGTTAAAATTTAACAATCTTAATGTCAAATATGACTTTACATTTTAAGTTCATTTGCAATTTAGAAAAATTGCAATTCTAATAGTCAAACTATCCATTTCACTATGCTTTCACCCAAGCTTTTGTTTTGTCAAATGAATTGTTATTTTAAGAATACATGGACAAAAGATCTAACTATTAGCCATAATTCAATATTATATGAGTTGAAACTAATATTAATCCTCCATTGGGTGTAAATGGGATAACATGAGTTGCACCTGCCCACTTTTACGATTACTTTTGAAGGAATATTTTTTAGAATATATATATTTAAAAATTCTTCAAATTTTTTTTCAAAAATCTTTAATTTTTAAAAATATTATTATGTCAAGGTTTATGTAAAAGATTTCAAAATATATGTAATTAAAAAAAAATTGAAGTCTATTTATAAATCTTTTTAGTGCTAAAAAGCATGTGTTACACTTGCTATGGCTGCACCCCACTACAAAATGAAATACATTTTCCATTACTTTTATTCTGCAATTCTAAAATGTGCATATTAGAAACAAATGGTTTATCAAATTGTTACAAAATTTGTGTGCGATATATAAAGACTCTAGAAAAGAGGTATTTTTTGAAGACTTAATACGTAGAATTTACATATGTTGAATTCTAGTGATAAAGACTATCAAGTTAACAAACTTGAACCAATTATATGATGGGTAGTAGGTAGGTGGCTTACTAAAGTTTGCAACACAACAAAAAACATTAAATTTTGAATTGTTTCCATCAATTTCTATCACATCAAATTGGTCTAGTAATGAAAACACTACCATATTTGAAAACAAAAAAATGGTTGACAAACTCAAGGAAAAACAATTCACAATAGTTATGTAACTTAAGCACATACCTACTACAACATGCAAACATCATTGCATTCAACTTTATTATGACCAAGTTAAGTGATTCTAATAACATGAAAGACTACTAGTACTAAATATAAGGAATGAACAAATAATGGGTCAACAATATCAAGAAGTGATAAATTTATTACTTAATTAACGTAAATAATACTGCAACAAACAACACTCAAATCCAAACTACTATGGCTGAATTATTCCTTAATAAGTGACATTAACATTACAATATCATTGATATTAAGACCAGGCAATAAAACATTATTAGATCCAAGGTTATGAACATTAACTATGTCATGTCATGTTAATTTTGATGTCAATTCAACCAGGCATCACGTATTGATTTAAGGTCAACCTAGGCGAAACTAATAATTTTTTGTAGAGGTAATATTAGTTATGTAAATGTGATCACAATTTAGTCATCACAAAATTTTGGTCACCATCTTTGTAATTTATTTATTTATCTATTTAATGAAAATAAAATAATAATAAAACTTAGTTGTCGCATAGTGAAAAAAAAATTACAAATAACTTTAGGAGCATTGGTCCACACATTAAAGTTAACCATCAAACTAATTCATCAAAAATGATGCAAACATGACAACTAACAAATATTTGGTGCATCATGTCAATTTTGACAACCTAATTTGATCAATAGAAATCAAAATACATGATTTGAAATAGTTAGATAATTGTAGTAAGAACTTAGTGCAATTCACAACATTATATATATATATATATATATTGTGTTATAATTAAATAAACAACTCAATAATGGATTGCTCAATTGTGCAACTCCAATAATGCATACTTTAGGATCATAAAGACTATAATATGACCCAAAAGGAAGTCACTTCAACATAAATACAATCATACGTACACATTCCAATAATGGGCTACAACATTTTTACACAAAACACCATTGTAGTATTTAAAAGTGACATTGTCCAAGTCTTTGGACTTCATAACACCTAAGTATTGCTTGATTCGGTCTGTTCTCATGTCTCTACTACTCACCATCCACACATACACACCACATTCAAATTACCCGACCTTTTAAACTTAGTTTGAGATAACTAGTCCTTAACTCCTACAAAAGTGATAAACACACTAAAAAAACACCAAATTTGTCATAAATCAACCTTAAATACTATTTTAGTGGCTAAACTCTAGCTAACAACTCATCCTTCTAAAACACTAGAACTAAATAGTGGAGGTAGTGGGTTTCTAGGCATTCGTACTTATTACTAATAATGTAGAATTGTTGGTCTACTATTGGAATCAATAAAAATTAGTTTTGTATCTAGGTATTTTTTTAGCAAAGCCATATTATCGAAACAAAAATCTTGATCCCTCAAATATGATCTTTTTGTATGATTTGCTATACAATGTCACTAACGTTATTTAAAATATAAAAATATGGTTAAATATTTTTTTCTTTGTGTTTCGATTATTTGTGAGCTTTTTCTATATGGTTTACTTACTTTTTTTACAACTACAAATGTTGAGTTCTTCAACCTTGCATTATTGCTTCAAATAACCAAAAATATTATCTGCATCATTTTTTTCTTAACAATCACATAAATAAATAAATGTGCATAAAAGACAAGATTAAAACTAACTTGGAAAAAGAAAAACTTGAAGTTAAGGTAATTAGGTAGACTACCAATGTTGATAAATTATGGCATGTAATTATCAATGTAAATGGCGGTAGGTTATTGCATGGAACTATTCTCAAACAACCATACTTTTTCAACTCATCCTATACCATCTTTAATATCATACAATATATTAAAAAACTATGGTTTCTTCAGCATTATATATCTTTATGCAAAACATTGTGAAAATCCATTTTTAATATTGACATGATTGAAGTTTGAAAGCATCCCATGTAGGAAAATGATATTTTTGATAATATTTTTTGTTCACCTTGAATGTTTTCACTCCTACATCCATCAAAATCTTACAACATTTTATCAAATAATATTCTGAAATACATATAGTGTTTTTACAAAACTTGACAAACAATAATATCCATTTAAATAATTTTCAAGCATTAACTTCTCTCGACGTTAAGAAATAAAACTTGATAGATTATTTAATTTGATGTTCTCATGCATTAATACATCATCTTAATCTTGATTATGCGTGAATATAAGAAAATATGCAAATTATTGTATTAGATTCTAGGACCTAAAGTATTTTTTCCTTGTTGAAGAGATCCCATTGGTTGTTGACCAATGTTTAGATAATTATGTGGTGTTTTTTTCTAATGGCTATAACTATGTTAAAACAATGTTATTTGGTTGTTGATTTGAAAACAACCTTTGGTTATGGTTTTTATTATTTTCTAAATATGGTAGTTGAACCTCCAATGAGGTTTTGAAAACAATTATAGGATTTTAAAAACTTCTAGATTTGGAAACCTCTCAAAACATAAAAACCCAATCCAATTTAAGACATGGTTTGGTTCCATCTACAATATTTCACCCAACTAAAACTAATAACTTGCCTATATAAGTGCCCACTTTCATGGATTGAAGTATTAGTGTAGGAAAAAATCAAAGATGAACATCTATTATGAAAGAAGGTTGTTTCTTTCTTTCTTTTGTTTTGTTTGTCATGTTGAAATCTCCCAAATTGTGGCGCCTTTTCCTGCACTCTTAATACCATTGGAAAGCCCTTGATGAATAAGGTTGCACTAGGTTGGTTTCATATTATTTCAACTTTACAATGGAGAAGTTATTGAATATTGGACATTTTAAAATTTAAATCCTAAAAATGAAAATTATGTGAAAATTTGGGCATGCTTTTGGTATTGTTGGAAAGCTTTTAGTGAGTAGGATTCAACAAAGGGGTGAAAACACATTATGGGGCAGCTAACTTGCACACTTTCGCAACATATGCTTAAAATATACACTTTTAAAATGTGTTGCATTTAATTTTGGGTCTAACTTTAATATTTAGGTTTTATATTATGATTTTCAAAAGTTAAATTTATTTAATATTATTTGAAGAAAAAAATTAAATTGAAAAGATTAAAATCAAGGAATAATAGTTATATTTATGGTATATGCAATATACTAAAGCCCATTTCTTGTTTTAGATTACATTAGTTTTTTTTGTGAACTAGTCAACCAAAAAACATTTGAAATGACAATTTAAAAAATGGCCCACTTCACATCTCTTGAATCTTGTCATCTTCCATTATTTATTAAAATTTTAATTTACCTCACATTTATGGTCATTGCTTTGAAAAACCCATGGGTGATATGATAAATATCAAACTTTTCACATGGTTCACAAACCTATTCCAATCATATGGAATCACAATGTTTAGTAAATACTATAAACTTTGTGAAGATTCAAAATTATTTCAATCATTTATTGAATATATTTACATTTTTCCAACCTCATTTTATTGCATGACATCCATTGTTGGCTAAACAATTATTTGGTGACACTATGACTTTTTTTGGGTGCAAAAATCGCATAAAAAATAAATAAAATAATTTTTTTTTTTGGCATATTTGATTTCTTTGGGTTTTGACCTACCATAATATGCAAAAATATTGTGGGAATGATTCATAATAATGACATGGTTGAAGTTCAAACATGGTACTTGAAAAAACATATATAATGTGACAATAGTCTTGGCCCCCTCTAGTGTGCTTTCACTTGAAGGTGATTTGAACATATAAAAACCCAAAGGGTAGGAGATATTGAATTTTGAGGAATTTTTGTCATTGAAAATTCAATTAAATTCTTTAAATTGGTTTTGGGTAGGAAAAGTAGTTGTGTAACCAAATTACATGGGCTACATTAGTGCCATGAAAAAGAGATCTTAGTTCAATCAATGAAACAAGGTGGCAAGTAATTGAAAGACGCATTTTTTTCCTTTTTGCAAAAATGGGCAATGTTTTGGGAGAGGGAACCAATCAAAGTTAATTCATTAAAGGTGGAACTATGAGTTGACAACTACATAAGTTTAAGTTGAAGTGCATTCAACTAATGACCTAGTTCATTTAGTTAAAATTACAAAGCAAGCCCACTTTTATCTGGGAATAAACCAAAACTTTTATTCATCCTTTTGTTTGGCGATGTAACATACACCTAAAAACCGACATAATTTATCTCATAACATTTGCTCAAAGTTGAATTGTCACAAATTATATAATAGGGCTTGGTTATTGCACATAAAATACTTTATATTCTTAATTATGGTTAAAGAACTGATACATGTTTTAGATAGGGACAACAACCTTAGGTTTAAATTTTTGTTTTAATAAGAGGTGATTTAGGGTTTAGAATCCAAATCCAAGTTCAACAAAAATTTTAATCTTTGGTCTAAATACCCCATAACTTAACCTAGAACTTTGACCTAAACCTAGCGAAAACTTTGAACCTTTCGACATTAGTTCAAACTATGTTTATATAAAGGTTCCCATGGCAACAATATTATTCTTGCGATTAAAAAAAATAGTTCACAATTGGAATGCCATCATGCAATCATGGATATGTTTGAAATAGGCTTGTTCAAACAATTGAAGGTGCAATTTCAAATATTCAATTTTGGTACTTCCAAAAGATTATATCATGTGAAAGATGAAGGAATGAATCTAAATGTTATGATAACAACTTTGATCAATTATGAACTTTCTCATGGTCTTTGATGGTCCATGTTGTGGGCATGCCATGAGCAAGGTGACCCGATATGTTGCTAATTATGACGAGACAAATGGAGGTTTGGCACTAATTATCATGAAGTCTACCAAGACTTCCTTGTAATGTGACATGGCCTAAGAAATCAAACACAATGACAAGAATTTGTTTTTGCTCATTTTGTTGTAAGAACATGTTCAAAATGGTCAATCCTAAATTTGGAACATGGTGTTTTTATTAAATGTTTATGCTTGTGTGTAATTATTTATAGTTTGGAAATGGTGAAGGAATGGATCATGATAGTTGAATGTTGTCCAAATGAAAGTTGACAACATTAATGAAAATACAATATGTATCTCAAGTGTGATGTTTAAGCAATGCCTTCTTTATCAAATAATGATTATCATATGTCAAACAATGCAATTGGCTAATCAATACCTTCAATGCATGCATGGGCCATTGGTCAAGGTTCAATTATAATCCTTTCTCCTATTGTAATAATGATCATGGTTAACAAATGCTATGATTGTTGGTTACTTTTTGGCACCCTCTTTATGACATTCAAATCAAACATGCAAGTCTTTTGATGAAAGTGATAAATTTGCAAAATTTGTTGTGATATTGTGATTGCACATGTCCTCCAATTTTGAGATGTATTGCTTTAAGTAAGGTGAAGTGCTTGATGTGAAAACTAAGTGGAAATGAGGTGAAAATGTCTGTGTGCATTTTGCATGTATTATATTTCCCATTAAATTCTTTTACATGACCATTACATACAAAGGATATGGATTTACATTTACACTTAAAGTGATTTCACATTGATCAAATTACTTTACATCACGGACACTTACATAGTTTTGGTTGAAACTTTATACACCTACATGTAAATGTATTACCATATTTACTTCACATGTATGAATGTTTAATCATAAACCCAACACACGTTCAATGTTAAGTTTAACCTAGAATATCATGGTCAAGGTTCTAATGTTGTCATACATGAATATGCAAATCATGATTTGGTCGATTCTTCCAAATAAAACACTTTCTTTTGCTTGAGATAGAAATGGTAGAATCTATATGTGACTAATTGATTCTACTACTTGACTACCAAAACATTTTGGCATACTTCCAACTAAATTGAAAGATTCACTATTATATATATATATACACACACACGCACACATATACATGAAATTGCTTTCCAAATGACCTCAAAAATATGTGCAACAACACGATGAACACAATTTTCATTGTCAACTTACAAGTGTTCAAACCGAATAATATGATGCAACCCTAAATCGAATATTGTCTAATGTATATTGAGGACAATTACATCATGTAAGTTGTGGTTGGTGGCCTATTCTTGGGTGGGATAGGCAGCCCTATGCTAGCTTGATTTGTTCATGTTGTCAGTGTCCATTTTAATTATGAAATGATGAATTGAGAACACAATTGCAATGTGAAGCAATGGTGAGAAAATCGGTTAATGTCGTGGAATATGCCTTTTGGAAGAGCCCGATTCCACCTATCGGAATGTGCTTGTTGTGTTCTGGGGTGGAATGGGTCCTATTGGGTGTGTTCCTGGTACATTACACCATTGCCTAAGATTGGGGGTTGTGCATGTTTCATAGTTCTACAACCAACTCAAACTGGCCACCTGACCAAAAAAGTAGTAGGTTGCAACAGGTTTCACTTCAGTAGCCCATTATGGGGTATTGTTCTCCAGTACTTGTGTAAGTATTCAGTAAGTGGGATTTTGCCAGTTCCACTATTCAGGAATGTTCCACTTGGCAAGAAAGGAAAAATACAGAATAAAATGCCAAAAAGAGAAAATAAATAAGTAAATAAATAAATAAATAATTCATTCATGTGGAATCAATGGTGGAGACACCAGTTGCAGTCTGAAAACAAGCCCTGTTAGGCCAGACCTGTTGCCACTGGACAGAATGTTGCTTGTCCTTTCAGACTTGTTGGGTTCACAGGTGGAACAGCACCCAGTTGACAGTTTAGGTTTCCCTGGAACAGCAACTGGGACCAGAACTGGCCTTAACAACAACAACCACAACAACAACAACAACTAACACACTAGTTTTGCCACTTGAGAAAGGAAGGCTAGTTCAGGGGTTTGGGTGAACTGGTGGGACCAAAACAGACCCCAGAAGCAAGCAAGCAACCAACCAATACTGATTTTTTTGAGTAAACCCTAAACAGAAAAAAAACCCTGTGAACATGGGTGACCAGTGGTGACCAGTCTGGGTTGTGTTCCACAGAACTGGGACCCAAACTGGGCCCCAAAACCAACAGACTATAGTGTTTTGGGTCATTTAAAAAAAAAAGGGTTTATCTTGACACCCTTTCTCCTAGACAAAAACTGGAGAGAGAAAAAAAAAGGGACAGAGATTCCTTCTGTTGGGAGTGTATCATGAATGTATATGATGGATGATGGATGATCATGAGAATGCTTTCAGAAGATGATTTCTCATTGACCCCAATGAATCATTCCATAACCCTGTCCCACCGCTTGGATGAAGATTCCATAATTGCTCTACATGGATGGAAAAAAATGGCATCTTGATTCATTCTCTTGCGAGGGATGGTTATTATGTTTGGTAATTTGGCTTGAGTGCACAAGTTATTGTGAATAGTTGAGGCATGTAGCACTCTCCAGTTCACAAGTGAATTTTAGGAGGGATGGGTTATTATGTCTGGTAATTTGGCTTGAGTGCACAAGTTATTGTGAATAGTTGAGGCATGTAACACTCTCGAGTTCACAAGTGATTTTTAGGAGGAATGGTTATTATGTTTGGTAATTGGTTTGAGTGCACAATGTTATGCCCGTACATGGCCTCATACATGATGACCATGACACTACACGTCACGATAGCAAGTTATTGTGAATGGTTGAGGCATGCACTCTCAAGTTCACAAGTGATTTTAAGGAAGAATGTTATTATGTCTGGTAATTGGCTTGAGTGCACAAGTTATTGTGAATAGTTGACACATGATGCAGCACTCTTGAGTTCACAAGTGATTTTTAGGGGACCATGAATAGTGGAAGCTTTTGACTATTTGTGTGCCTTCACTATTCACGGTCATCTGCTTGTGTGCTCTTGTGAGCACACTCCCTCGACTATTCATGGTGCTTAGCCTTGTGCTACTCAAGCCAGTTACCTAGTCCATACGGAACCAGTTGAACTGGTGTTTTGCTCAATTCACCTTTTTGAGGTTTTTCCACCAGTGGGACAAGTACTCATTTGCTGGTTCCACTTTTGGTTGTGCCAGTTCCACTTTGGGTTCCAATTTGCCAAAATTATAAAAAAAAAAAAATCAAAACCCAATTCAAAACCCAATTCAAAACACAAGATCACTTTGAAACTTACTAGTGAAATTAGCATATTTTTAAAAAGGCTATTGTTGAAATTCTGAAATATTTGAGATTGAGGGCTACAAGATGCCTTTTTTTAATTGAATTGAATTTAATTAAATTAATTATTTTTGGCTAATCTTGCCAAATATGAGTTGTAGGTAAAGGGTATTCATCAATGGTGGGAAGACTGTACGGTCCCCCACCGGTTACACTCTGGAACCGAACTCTGATAGAACCGGTTACGCTCTGGAACCGAACTCTGATAGAACCGGTTACGCTCTGGAACCGGACTCTGATAGAACGAATCCTTGAGCCCCGGAAAATACGGCGTTCCGCTCTACCGATGCTTTCCAGGTTGGAATGGGCCCTACTGAACCCCTGTTCATACGACAATGCACGCTTTCAGGCGACTTTTCTGCACGTTACCAGCGAATAAAGCGTGTAATGCCATCCTGGGCCTGGAATCGGTAGAGCCACCAACAGAACCATTCCAGCTTTGCCCTAGTCACATCCCCTGGCCCGGCCTGGCCAGAGCAGAACACCAGCAGAAGAGAGAGCTCCGGGTGCCTCTGCCTTTTGCACCTAGCCTTTGGGGCAAGCAGCAGGGAAGCTCTTTATCAGTAGGAAGCAGCAGCAGCAGCAGCAGCAGCAGCAGCAGCAGGTGTTACTGGAGATCGTCAGTTGATGTTGAGATTCTTCCTATCCTCAGTTTTGAGCTATGGAGTATGAAGAAGGATTCTGTTGTCAAGTGGCATCTTCTTGTATTGTTTTCTTCTATGTGGAGGAGGAGCATGAGGTAAGAAAGAGCTTCTTTCGCTTATTTGCTGCCTTTCTTTTGTGAGGTGTGGATTTTTTGGGTTTTGCTTCTTTTGTCCTTTGGAGGATTGGGTGATGAATACGGCGGTTGGTTGATGTTGGTGTTCAGAAGAGAGGGCTCGAGGGTTTTTGGTAGGATCTAGGTTCTTAGATCCATCTCCCCTTTTGTTAGGATGGAGAACGAAGGCTCTGTCTTGCTTTGGGTATGTATGAAGCTACAGTCAGAACGTGTCTCCATCTCTGTAAACGACGCTAGAGACTCTGAGTTGGGCTTTGGTTGGCAGAGATTTCGCATTGTTATGTGGGTGGTTTTTGTTTTTGTTTTTTTTTTTCGGTTTGTGTGTGGGGAGGTGGGGTAGAGATTGATGGGTTTAACTTGTTGATGTTGAAATTTTGGTGAAGAAACGTTGAGAAGATGTGATCTATGCAAAAGAGACTAATGAAGGAGTGTGATTTGATTCTGCCAGTGAAGGAGTGAGCTCAATCAAGATCAAACAGTTGTTGAGCTTTTCAGGTGTGGAAATTTTGGTGAAGAAACAAAAAGAAGATGCCATGGAGGGAAGAGGAGGAGGAGCCACATGGACAGAGGAATGAGTGCTACTTGAGGAGGACAGGGTTTGTAAGGAATTAAGAAAGCCATTTGAGCTGCCATGAGGCCAAATGGATGGCATCTGGGATGGGGGGTGAAGATAATGTGGGTGGTGGTGCATGTTGTGGGAGTGGGTGGCCTTCTTGTCCTTGACTCTGACCTATACCATCTGAGTGTTTCCTACTCATGGTGGGCAGC
>Ga0116231_10005832_pt1 | contig 23995 bp, 15 predicted proteins | sample S1TSphgellanicum_2_FD_89695 | JGI IMG/M metagenome (GOLD analysis project Ga0116231, IMG submission 89695) | Host-associated microbial communities from peat moss isolated from Minnesota, USA - S1T2_Fd - Sphagnum magellanicum MG | ecosystem: Host-associated > Plants > Peat moss > Unclassified...
CCCTGCCCCTGCCCTGCGCTGTTTGTCGTGACAGACAGACAGACACCTCGGTTCAGGTCCTCGAAGGTTTTGAGGACCTCGCTCGTTTCAGGACCTCGTCTTGTTTTTGTCGTCACAGATAGACGGACACACATGTAGCTTTTATATATAAGATAGAGTATAATATTAGTAGGTTAATGGATTTTGGTCCCTAGGCAGTAGGTCTATTTTTATACGAGGATTTCTGAAACATGATATTATTTTGGGCTTGTGTTGCAACTTGAGATTAGTTAAAGAGTTATGATATCTTGAAGGATTTTTGGTTTCTTTTAGAGGATTTTTTTTTTGAAGATTATATTTGTGCATGTTATATATATATATATTCCTTAAGAGACTTTTTAATGTAAATGGCAAGGCCATAGTGTGATACACCCCTTGTTTTTATATTTTAGGTAGTAGAACCTTTGGGCAAGGTTTTTTTTTTAATTAATTAATTTTGTTTATTTTTATCATTTTGCCAAAACCTTTGCATTATTTTTATTTTTTTGTTTCTTCTATACATGGCAAGGATTGGATTTAATGATTTAGGATTTTTCAAAAGAAGTTGAGTTGGGTTTGGGTTCATGTTTAAGGTTATCAATTATTCAACAATTAATCTCAAAGGTCAACAAAAACATATTTAATTGTGAATCTAAATCACAAGGTTGTTCATTGCAAAATTTGGAGATACTTATGGCATCACATTCTACTTTGTACTAACATTATGTTCCCTATTTTAGACCCTAATTTAAAAATGTAAAGTCTAAATTATAAATTATACAATAATCCCAATAATTTTTTAACCTAACATCAAACTAAGCATGACAAAAATAACATTTACAATTAGACTTTAAATTTGTATTTTAAATTAGACCTCGATTTTAAAATCATGTTTAGGTTTAAATTTAAATCAAACTTAAAATTTAAACTTGAACTTAGATATTAATCTTAGAAATTAGATTTAAACCTAAACGTCCTTATGTATTTTTTCCCTATAATTTCCAAAATCCAAACATTATACATCAACAAAACAACAACATAAATGCAACATCAAACTTCTGTCATACACAAACTTTCAATGTTATTAACAAATTAAAAACACCAGCTTTTAAACCATAAATACAACAAACAATTACACTCTCCTCACAAGAAATGTGAAGAACATTGGCTGGGTTTTTCATCTATCATCACTTACCTACACATCTCTCATTTTATTTCCATATGTGTTTTTAGTTCTTACAAACTAAATTACCCATTTCTTATGACACACCCCAAGCTCCTTGATAGATTCAATTGTGAACCCAAAGGTAAAAACAACAAAAGAATAAAGAATTGAGGTACACTCCTTGACTCACAACATTTCAAGGATAGAAGGATGTGCTAGAACTCTAGGACGAGGACTAAAACAAGTGACAAGTGAGTCAATTATTCACATGGACCTGCATAAACCAAACAAGTTGATTAGTGCGTAGTTAAAACATTTTTGGTGCATGGATGAATCATGGGCAAACACAAATTTTCAAGGCTCACTACAACCTGAACTTGGGGGAAGGTGGCTTGGACTTGGGGAAGCCACCACCTTCCCCCTTATAGTATTATCTATGCCTAGCCACGAGGCCTACACCCAAATGTCATTTTGTCCCAAGATTTTCAAATTTGGAGTCCTGAAATTCGTGAAATTTCCAAAATTGGGACTCTTATGATTTTGGAGGCCCATAACTTTCTATGTAAACCTTTGATTGATGTGAGGTCTAAGGCAAAGTTGTAATTCTCATCTAGAACTTTTCAACAATACGTGACACACTACCTACACATAAGTAAATCAAGATGATCCCAGACTTTTAATGGTTAGGAATCAAATTTGCAATTTAATTCCCAACCTTTCTTTTGACCATAATTTATGTTTGAAATACCCAAATGGGTCATGCAAGCCCATTTTAGGCATCTATGTCTCAAAAGCTTTCTAATGGTATAAGGAACTTTTTAGTCCAATGGTTTTTGACCCTTGCAATCGCCCTCTAAAAATTTGAGAGTCCATTGGGACTCTAACTCCCAAAATGGAAGCTCACTTGGGAATGTGAAGATTCATTCTCACATTTCCCTACACTCCTGAGAACATGAAATGTGACTCCTGGGCTTCATTTTTGGCCCACACCTTTACAAGCCCTTACCTTGGTCACGAGCCTAAAGTTAAGGTTGTGACATCTTATTTTAACATCTTAAATTATGTTAACATCTTCAACTTTACTACAATAGTTTTTAGTCTCCTAACACACCACAAAAGTAAATAGCATATGGTTTATCACAATGCACTCCCACAACTTTTAATTTGTCACAACACCAACATGTTCCTCTAATTTACCACCACATAACAATATCAACTTCTTTTAATTTACCAAAGAAAATATAAACTCAAAAAAATGTTTTTAAAAATATAAATATGCAATTTCAAAACAAAACAATTACCCTAGCAACAATTTTTAATTTATCACCACACCACAACAATAACAATAGGTTTTAATCTACTACCACACCATAGTGTTCAACATCTTTTGTTTTGCCAAAGAAGAAACCACAAAATAATTATAAAAAAGATATAAGTGCATATTCAAAATAAAATGGGTACATCAACACCAACTTCTAATATGCCACCAAACCACACAATTAACCAATAATGATTTGCCATCGCATTAACACAACAATAACAACAAGGTGCATTCACAATAAAAAGAACAAGTGGGCCCTAAATGCAAGTCCTTTTTAAGGATTATGTTTTTTTAAACAGTACTACAAAAGTGGGGTGTAGTTCACTAGCCTAAATAATTATGGGACCTTAAAAATGAAATAACTTCATTGCATTTTACTAATTTCACCTTGGTGAAAGCTATTTCAATATAATATCATTACGCAAACATCATGTTTCATTACTAGTTGACATAATTCATTATTATAATTTACTGTAGGAATAGGTTTATTTTTATGTCTTTTTAAATATTTTATGTATGTTACTTTATGATATACCCTATATTATTTTTAATTATTTTAATTATTCTAACTTATATTTTATGTTATTATAAATTATTATAGGTTATCCATAACTTATTGTACCCTAAATTATTATATGTTATTTTACCTTAAGGTATTTTAACTAACTTATTATAAGCTTTTAAAATATTCTAAATTAAATTATTCAACTAACTTTAGGCTATACCTTAGGTTATTTTATTTTGAGTTAATATATGTTATTTCAAGTTATACTTTAAGTTATTCAATGTCATTCTACTTTATGTTATTATAATTTATTTTATCATAAGTATAATAACCTAAATCTAAAATATAATATAATGACCTAAAGTAAAATAATAGAAAATAGAAAATAATAACCTATGAAAAATAATTTAAAATACTCTATAATATAATAAATATCAATAGCTTATGATATTATAACATAAAATATCCAACAATAATTTATAATATAATAATCACCAATTGACGCACCCCCCTAAGTTCCTTGATAGATTCAAATGTGAATCTGAAGTGAAAATAGCGAAAGAGAAAAGAGTTGGGCACGTTCCATGGCTTGCAACACTTTTGGGGTAGAGGGGCGTGCTGGAACTCTGAGATGGGATTAAGAATAATGATAAACAACTAACCACTCATGCAGACTTGCACAAAACCAAACAACAAGTTAGTTAGTGCATAGTTGGAACATTTTTGGTGCTAGGACGAACCACAAGCAAATTCGGACTCACAAGACTCACCATGGCCCGGACTTAGGCGAAGCCATCACCTTCCCCCTTATAGTATACTTTGTGCCTCTCCACGAGGCTCACATCCAAATGGCATTTTGTCCCAGGACTCCCATTTGGGAGTCCCGAAATTCCCAAAGTTGGGACTCCTGCGACTTTGGGGCCCCATAACTTTGTGTGCAGACCTCTAATTGAGATGAGGTCTGAAGCAAAGTTATAACCCTTGTCAAGAGCTTTTCAATGGTATGTCTCACACCACCTGCACGCAAGGAAATCAAGTCAATTCTCGACTTTTCGTGGTTGAGAGTTCAATTGTCAATTTGACTTCTGGTCTTTCTTTTGGCCATAATTTGTATTTTAAATGTCCAAATGGGTCATGTGAGCCCATTTTAGACATCTACGTTTTAATAGCTTTCTAATGATATAAATAACTTTTCAATCCAATGGGTTTTGACCCCTGCATTCGCCTTTTGAAAATTCCATTGGGATTCCAACTCCCAAAATGGGAGTTCACTTGGGAGTGTGAGGATTCATTTCCTCACACTCTTTTGCACTCCCGGGAGCATGAGATGTGACCCCGGGCTTCCTCTTGGCCCGCAACCTTGCAAGCCTTTGCCTTGGTCACGAGCCCAAAGCTAGGGTTGCGACACCAATAATCATAATATAACATATAATAACCAATAATAATTTATAATACAATAACCAGTAATAATCACTAATAAAATAACCATTAATAAGCACCAATAAAATAGCCACTAATAGCCATCAATAAAATAGCCATCAATAGCCACTAATAAAATAACCACCAACGACCTACAATGGAATAACCACCAATAACCATTAATATAATAGCCAGTAATAGCCATTAATATAATAGTCACCAATAACCATTAATATAATACCCACCAATAGCCATTAATATAATAACATTAAAAAACAATAATATCCACCAATATCCATTAACAAAATATCCATCAATAACCATTCATATAATAGCCACCAATAAATAATTATTAATAGTCATTAATAAAATAACCATCAATAACCATTAATAGAATAACTATTCATAGCCACAAATAGATTAGGTACCAATAGCCATTAATAACTCTTAATAACCCCAATAAACAAACAATTAATAGCATATATTAAAATTGGTTAAAACTGCCAAAAATAATCTAGGGTGAAATAATTTATAATAGAATAAAGTAACTTAAGGTGAAATAGCCTATAATAACCTAAAATTTTCAATAATAACATAAGGTGAAATAGCCTTCAATAGCCAAAAGTAAACAATAATAACCTCACATAATCAAAAATAGTCTAAAATGAAATAATCTAAAATAGCCAAAAGTAAACAATAATAACCTCACATAATCAAAAATAGTCTAAAATGAAATAATCTAAAATAGCCAAAAGTAAATTATAATGGTTGCAAGTAGCCTAAAGTGAAATAATTTACATAGCGAAAAAATATATAATAGCCAAAAAAACTTATAATAGTCGAAAATAACTTAAAATGAAATAAGCTAAAATAGCCCAAAATAGCAAAAAATAATTGAAAATATCCATAAATAATGTAAGGTGAAATAATTTAAATTAATGAAAAAAATCATATAATAATTCAAAGTAGCTTAGTATTATTATATTAACAAAAATCTTATCCATTTATTAAACTTTTTTTTTTCAAAAGAATGGTCATTGAAATGTTATTAAATAATGATATTCAAATTATTTTTTGTTCAAATGATTTTACATTCTCAAAAAGAAATAAATGTAATTATGTACATTATTGAATTTTTAAAATAAATAAATTTGAATCATTTCATTTGAACAAAATTTCAATAAGATATGAATTTTCAAAGTTTATGTTTTTGTAATGTTTAAAATAAAGTATTTACTAAATAAAATGTAATGTAACATATTATCACAACAAGTGAAATGGCTTAATGGTAAAGGTGTTTACTTTCATTCTAAAGGTCAAAGGATCAAACCTCATGAGTGGTGTTGTGTGGGGTCAACAATGTTAAATTGACCGAATATTCTCCTATTTAGTTACCTAAAATAGGTGCCTAGGTTGATTACATAACCTACCTACATATGTTGGGTTTTCAACCTAATTTAGGTAATGACATGTGTCAATAAATCATAGGCTGAAAATCATGAAATTATCAATAATATTATATATTAAATAACTTGATTTTAATTGATTTTCATGCTGGTTAGTTAATTAACTAACAAGTGAATGGTTTGGTAAATTTGTATTTCACTTGAAAGTAACTTTGTTTCATTAAGTATTAGTGAAACAATTCATTGTTTATAGTAACTAGACCCCGTTCACTACGGGGTTAATCAATTTCACAATGCAAAAATGTCCAAATTCACTCAAAATCTAGTGAAACCCAAAGTGAATTAAAATGCATTTTGGTGTAGTGAAGTTTAAAACATGGCTTGCATGTTTTGGATAGGGCCCATTATTGGATGATAATTCTAATTTCAAAAGCTTAATTCACATGTGTTTCCATGAATTTTCAAAAAATATTTAATTAAATCTATTTTTTTATGATAAATTCTCAAGTAAATCAAATGTGTAGATTTCAACAAAAGTAAACATGTCAATTTTTAAAAATAATATGTGTTTCAAACCTTCAATGATACATTATACATTGAGTTTATCAAACATTTTTTACCATCATTCCAAATGGAACAAAACATATTCACAAAAAAAACAAGTAATGTTATATAACACATTCAATATTCGTGAAAATGCAACCTTGCCTTTCCTTATACCAAAATATATGTTTTTTGTTAAAGGAAGTTTTTCAAATTATGTAGTTTTAATCATCAAAAACACATTTAAACACTAAAAAAGGACTATTGTGGATAATTAAAATAAAACATGTATTCAAAAATTTTAATGATACCATGCCATCATAATCATCAATATATGGCCATCCACAATTTTTCAAAATTAATAGTTTGGTTTCACATAAAATAAAAGACATTCAAAATTTTAACACCCTATACACATCAAACTATCCAATCCTTATTATACATTTTATGACCAATGAAACATATTGAAATTGCACAAAATTAATTTTGATGAAAATTCATAAGTATACAAATATTTTGAAAGTGATTTCATTGAATTGTAATCCTTACAACTTATGTAATCATTTTTTTAAGTCATGCGGGTGTAGGATTTTATGTGTGTACACACAGTCCTTAGCTCCTTTTACTATGAATGCACCCAACAACCTTTGGTTTCTCACCACATTGTGCAACAACAATAGGTTTTGGTTTGCCATGACATTGTGTAGCAACAACATGTATGTTCTACCAAAGAAAAAAAATCAGAAAAAAAAATAGTTAAAAATTGTACAAACTCAAAACAAAATGAAAAACTAAGTTTGATTACAAACACAACATAATCAAATTCATAGTTGTCTTATTTAAACAAACATATTTCCTCAACAAGTTTATAATGTTCATCACTCATAATGGCTTCATATATCATAAGTTTCATATATAGCTCCATCACACCCAACTTGAACAATGTTAGGCCAATTCTTGATAGTGATAATGAGGTAGTCCAAATTTTCAATCACCAACTTGGACCATTGAAAATTTGCAATCACATTAACAACTTAAAAAATATGTTCATTTTCAACATGTGAGCTAACAATTCCAAGCTCGCCTAATGATCCAAGAAAAACATGTACAAAAATTGTGTTGCATGGGCAATCCACCAAACCAACGAATTTTATATTTATATTGATCACACTAATAACCTTGAAAATCTTATATGCCACTAAAAATGACCCAAAAAAATCAATATGTTGATCACTTGCATATATCATCCTCCATAATATGAATTCTTGTAATTCCATATCAAAATCACCAATAATCAATGTTGCATCTAGAGCCCAAATTCTAATTAAATCAAATGTCATGGAAATGCACAATGAAAAAGTAGAAAAAAATGCCTTTAATAATAATTTGTAACTTTGATTTTGGTTTGAAATATTTTGCTTCAGAACATTCAATAACATCGACTAAATTATGGCTTCAACAATAGCCTAAATTTAGCTCACAAGAATTTTAAAAAACAAATGAAAAACTTGTAACCATCCATAACAAATGGAAATTGCATTTTGATATTGAAATTTTTTTGGGAACAAGATGACATAAGAGACAAATTTTGTATTCATAAGAATTTTAAACATTCTAATAAGTAACCTTATAATAATACAAAAGTCTTTCCATTTTGCCTCCCCTTCACTAATTTTTTTGTCCATGTACTAATTTTTGCAAGGTTATTTATGCAATCTTTAAGTTCATTTCTAAAAACCTTGCATAAATTTTAGAATCATCAATAGCATATTGTGATGCCTTTAACATTGCATGGCCAAAACATGACCTTACAAATGGGTGCATGCTAACTAAAGAGTAAAACAAGACATCACACTTGTGAAAGTTATAATCAACGTACTTAAATTAGAATCATTGTCTTTAACATAAGCAATTACCTTATTCAACAAACCAAACAACTTTTACCAAATTTTCCATGGTTGCCCCTACTATGTGCAACACCTCAAATATCCCCACAATCACATGAGTGAACTCCCATGAAACATTGATGAAACTAACAACCATGGCAAATGTCTTATGGCCAACACAAAACATCCAAAAATCAAATTATGTAATATATGTAACAAGAGCAACAATAAGAAGCTAAGATGTAATTATCCCTAGTTTTTTCCACAATGTATGAGAGCACATCATTCATGAGTTGCCATTTAGATGGAACATTACATGACCACATTGTTGTAAGACCAACCACTTTAACCATGGGTTTTCAACAAAAGACAAAAGACGATGACCTTTTACGATATACAAAACCAGATCCTCCAAAAATGATTGTTGTGTAGGGTCTCCTTTGTTTTAAGGTCACTAGCTATTGAAAAACATTGTGATATGAATTAAAAGATTTTCTTTTTGTATATTTTTTTGACTTGTAGTTTATGATTTCTTCTGCATTAAAACCCCCATCTTTTGTGCAAATTTGCATGTTCATGACACACATATTTTAACAAATAACAACAAAGGAAATAAATCAGTGTTGGTTTTGAATTATGATTTAGAGATGGGTTCAAGGTTCAAAAGGTTCATGGGAAGGGTCAAGTTGCAATAACAACAAAAACACACAAATCAACAAAAATCAACAACACAAAATGCATGAGAAGAAGGAGATAGAGAAAGAACAAAACTAATTTACCTATGGTGTTGAACTTGAAGACCATTGTCAATGCTTGAAACTCAAGAAGCCTTGAAACACTTTTTGACTCAAATAATTTGGAAAGCAGTATGAGTGAAAAATAAAACAAAACCGTGGAAACCACCAATTCTTGAAATTGTAACATGAAAACCACGATGAATGAAAAGTAAAACAAAATATTTAAGCCCATCATTGAAACACATGTAACAAAGAAGAAAAGTAAAAAATAAAAATAAAAAGTTGTGAAAGAAGAACAAACAAAGTAAAAAAGGAGAAGGGAAAAAAATAGATTAAAAAATAGATGAAACAAAAAAAAAACAAAAAGGGGAAGGAAAACCTCACATGTAACCATCACATAATTATTTTTTGTAAAAACTACCAAGAACCATCATTGTAAAGGGAAAAAAATTGTAAAGACCTTTGTTGTGAAGAAGAATGAACCACCAAGATCCTTTGAATTGTAACAAAATGAATGAAAGAAAAAAAGGTTGAAGAAAAAATAAATTACAAAGTGTAAAACCTTTGTGTTTTGTTGTTTACAAATGTTGGAAATTGCACATGATATTTTCACTAGAAGAAATTTTAGCATTTGTGACTGGTGTCTATAACTAGTTTTGAATCATAAGCAACATTTTGTAACTAAATATCCATTTTTTGCCTAAAACAAATTGTGAACAATAAATAGTTGCAAATGACATGACTTCATGGTAATGTCATAGTTTAGATGACAACCATAATTAATGTACGTGATTTCTTCTAGTGGGTTTATCGTCTACATACTATATATGTATTCACTTTTTACAACTAGACTGCAACTAGTTTTTTAAAGTTCAAAATTCAAACATATGTTGTCATTAATGAAAAGACATGGTGACAACTGTTATATCTAAATTATGTTTTTTTAGAACAACTTAGATTTCTCCAAAATGTTGGATTCAATTGTTGGGATTTTACACATGGCACAACAACATAAAATCATAGCTTTAGTGATCATGTGGCTAGAGAATGGCCATAAGTTTGGTTTCATAACAAATGGATTATGCCATGTGGCACACAAATAATATTCATGAAATTATTTGATTTAGGAACCTTGAAATATTATGGGCCATCCATTTCTTGTGTTTGTGATCTACACATGTGGTACCTCATTACATAGTCTAATAGTTCCAAATCATGTGGCCAATATTTGTTACTATATTTTTGAATTGACTAATAACATGACAACACATGGCCTAGAAAGATTTTTTTAATAAAAATGTGCTAAAAAGTGGAGGAATATATTTAAGGCATTGAATTAATGTGCTTCAAATCCTTACAAATGGAATAGATTGATGCCATGTGGTTAAATTCAAGTAATTTAAATGAGATGAAGCTTCCAACAAATAGTTACTAGCTATTATGTTAATGTGTAGTAAAATTAACCATTTGCATAAAAAAACAATCAATAAAACGAAAGGGTTTCCAAAAGGCCAAGTTTAGGTCCAACACAAAGCCATTCCTAGGGAAACCATAGCCCATCCTACACTAAAACCTTTATAATAATCTTTTCAAAAGGGCATGTATTAACACCTTCAACAATAATCAAATAGGTTTAGGGTCAAAGTAATTCATGCAAGGCCCACCAACTGCTAGTTTATGGGGTTTATAATTGTCACTAAAAAGATATTCCACCCACATTTCTACACAAGATGGAATTAGCAATGGTGTTACAAACCTATGGTCACAACAAAATGGATGTATGTAAAGGTTGTAATGGAACTACAACATCCCATGTAAGAAACAAAACACATGCAACCAAGTAGAATAGATTTACCAATTTGAAATTTGCTTGGAAATATTAAACATTTCAATCATTTGACAATTAATGAATTAAGCACACCAAAATTTCAAAACATTTCAATGGAAACCATGCCACATACATAAAAACAAGGATGCTAGTTACACATGAACTATTCATTCAAGTTCTTTTGCAAAATTTGCCTTTCCACACTAAGTTACTACCCACCATGTCCTTCAACATCAATTGTGGTGGGTCAACATTTTCGTTTGTGACTAGTAGTGGAATTTTAATTTTGTCTTTCACAATTTGTTCAAGTAACACCCAATATCGTTCATTTTCAATAGGGGTGCCACATTGGAGACATGTGTTGCCCACACACCATGCCTATTGCAATGATATCCTCTTTGGAAAAATTAATCAATGCAATTAAATCCCCTACTTGAAACTCCACATCGATAATAACAAATTCACCACTTGTAAGATCCCCTTCGATCAATATTGAAGTATAACATTTAACCCCTAGTGACTAGTGTAATCAAAAGATTGCAAAACATAGCAAGCACAACTTATGGGATCTCACTTCATCTTCTATGCATATCACTTTACATGCACCAAAATGTGTTCAAATGTTAACACCAATTCAATTCACAACAACAATCTTCTTTTTACTTTGAGATCCAACCAAATCCGAATCACACCCCCCCCTTCCCCTAAATTTTGTCATATCAACATATTTACTGATGTTGACTATTGGCTAATTTTGACATACCACACCTTTCTTATATACAATGTCGTTTAACTTTCTTAATGATAGAATAGTTTGAAAATGTACCTTTGTCATTTGGTAAGAGTTCACATCCTTATCCGTGATACTTTATTTTTCCTTGTGTCCATCTTTGGTAGCTAGCCCTTCCTCAAAATAAAGAGGTTATGTGGTAGCTTGCATTTTTATAGGATGCGTGACAAGTTTAACAATTATTGAAGTGTCCTTTGGACCTATCAAATATGTATCTACTCCTTGTGCATTTGACTATGTTAATAATTTTGTCATGAAAAACTCTAGATGAACATTCAGTTGTTCAATTCCTCAAGCATTTAAAGAACATGCCCATAGGATTTTCAATAGCTTTGTTTCAATTGCTACAATTCACGAAGAGATAACATATGTATTGGAATTTTGCCATATTTGCAGCCATCCCCTAACACAATTGCCACATAGTCCAACAAACATTTTCCCATTATAAATCAATGTCATTATAATGGAAAATGTTATATTGAACACATAGATTACCAACTTTCTCCATTGCTTTTAATTCAACATCATCAATGTCAATATAATATATGTTGCCACCCCACTTGTGCAACTAACATTATGTGTTGTTACAACAAAATAATGTGACTGCACATCATTAGCAAATATGAAAACATAGTTAATACTTACAATTAATCATTGGCATTCAATCACTAGCCAATTATGCCAAGACTTGAAACTAGATTTGTCATTGTTCCAAATCTAGTTATATTTATTATAAAATTACACATGATGAATGCAAAATCCCCTTAGGAACAAACCTAATCATTTTATAACTAAACTAAAATGAATTTTTAAATTATACCTATGATTAGATTTGAACTTGGTGGATGGACAACATGCATGTTCAAGGAAGTTTCATGTGCTAATCCAACATTCTTGCAAACATGTTATATTAACCCGACTTATTAATATATTAATTCTAATCCTTTTTCATTTTCAAGAAGGAATCTATAGTGGAATAGTTTAAGGTTTAGGGGAATATGAAAATAAAAAGTAATCAAAATAACAAATAGTAGTTGCGTGCAAGGTCCATGACACCATTTCCCAAAATTATTTTAAAAAAACCTTAAGAATAGAAAAACTTTGAGTAATATATAATTGATTAAATGATTAACATTTCAATCATGAACATCAAAAGTTAAGGTTATTGTATCCAAGTTGAGGGTAATTGCACTCCAATGAAGGTGCACTTATCATATGTAGGTCTATTTAAAAGTCAAAGTTTTGTGAAAAAATAAATAATTGATTAATAATTCCAAGGTTGTTTGCAAATTATCCACTGATACAACCTTCCAACATGTAATCATAAAAGATGGTTGGAATGCACTAAATTCCCATTTGTGCCAATTGAAGCTAACCATGTAATTGCCACTTTAAATAACAATGGGTTTTGATGGGATGCCATTTTTTGTGAACCCACAAATATTCATCCATAAAGCTTGAATGAATACATATATTATCTATGATAAACTCATTGATGCTATTGCATAATGTTAGGGTTTAGGTGAACACATAAAATTTTGCTTTAGCACCAAGTTTTCCACCATGGCCATACTTGTTTTAACTTTGTGATTACATTTTTTACACTTGTTAGTTAGTCAATCATGTTTTTCGTGTTGTGTCCTTCCTAGTATGGCACAAGCATGTCCCACTGGTCTCCATCCATGCTAAAAGGGCATCCAACATGCATTTCATTTTTATACATTTTTTTAGGTGAGATATTTCCATCTTCATGAATTGGTTCACACAATCCCTAAAGTTGCATGCATTCAACTTGTTACTAAGATATTCAAATTGTGTGTCAAACTTACTACGAAGTTTAACCATGTCCATGTAGTTTTGGCCATTGATTTTGACAATAACCATATTTAGGCAATGGGGAACAAAACCTTGCATTGCATTGTCTCATTCGTTTTTACCCTTATATAAGCCCCATTAATTTTACCATGTTTTGTCACCTCCATTTTGTGAGGTGAAAACCCTTTGATTCTTTCACTATTTTGCTTCAGATTTTGTGGTCTTCTTTGAGGATCGTTGTTGTGACCTATTGTTAGCCTTCAATGTGATAGATGGTTTTGGCACCTCCTTCGTAGGTGCAAGCATTTCTACCCCTTGAACATTAGTTTCACTAACATGAAACTTGCCACCCCATCCACCTTGCATGGAACCCCTATAACACAAAGTAGGCTCATCATAGTTTGCATGACCATTGTGGTGCGTTCTCATCCCTTGACAACAACTATGCATTTATCCAAGGTGCTTGCAATGCCCAAGTGGTGGTGCACAATTTGATTACCCCCCTACCCATCGTGTATCATGCCCGCAATGCCCAAGTGGTGGTGGGAAGTTTGATTTGCTTCCTATGCATAAACTATCATGCCCACAATGCCTAGCTGGCAACACACACAATGTTTGTATGCTAGTAGTTGATTTTCATTATGCATCACCATATCCTAAACATGGGTCACCTTTTGCATTAAGATGTTGTGCATTTATTTAGTGTGTAATGTTTTTTTCCACCTTCCATTGACCACATTGTGAAGAACTAGTTGTACAAAATTTCTTTGAAGATATTTTTGGCTCTTAATCAACCCCATGATGCCATGTCAAGAATTTGAAAACATGTTTTACCCTATATATACATGACTTGCATGAATTTTACCATTTGAACCCACTTGTTTTTTTAACCTTGCAAAATTTTCACATAATATTCAATCTTATTTTGAAGAAAATTCTTGTTAAAGTTTTTTTATGATAATTTTTTAAATAAAACGCTTTCAACAAATAGGCCTCTGCAACATTAAAAGGACCGATTTACTATCAACACTATTTGGAACCTTTAAACATGGGGAATTTGTAACATTCTTATATAGATAAATTAGATTTTTAGTTGGATGTTTCGATTATGCACAATTGCAGATTGTGTTGAGTTTTTGTCAAGGTATTTTTTCTACCTCCATGAAATTTACAACATGTTCCCTCGACTATTCACCATTTGTTTAATACTTGGAACGAAAAAAAAACATTTTCATTAAATATTTATAATTAAAATGGCATGTTCAATTGAGGTGAGATGATCCATTAATTCAACTTCAATGATAATGATGTATTCACTCAACACAATATGGAATTAAATTTCGTGCATCATAATCCATGTCAAAATGTTAAACATTAATCATTGGATCTAGATGAGTCATAAGGGACATATTTGCATCTTTTTAACATTTGTAGGTAAATAAATTTGCAAATATCTTCAACAACATTTTTATGTGCTTTTAGAATGCACATTCATTTTTCTAATCTCATGTTTCGTTCTTTGTGTCTATTTTTTAGAAACTTCATTTTCTTTTTCATTAAGTTTGATTGTGACATAAAATCTTTTGCAAGTGTACATTGTTTTGGTAGTATTTTTGTTCATTTTTGAAAATAGAATACAACCTTGATATGAAGGTTTTTAGTTTCATTGACCTATACCCATTATAGGAAACCAATGAAATTATTAAATAAATTGTAATATATAAGTTATTACCCAATGTGTAAATGTCGATGGTCCTTGAACAAGCAGGACAATGTCACTTTTGTTCATATTATGGAAATGTCATTTGTTCAATTCTTTTTTACCTATTCAACATTTTTTTTAAAAATAAATTTTCTTTGTAGATTTTTTAATTATCCTTATAAGCATGCAAACATTTTCATTTGCATGAAAATGATCATTATTTATTTATTGCTTCTCTAATCTAATGAACTTATTACATGCTACTTATTTATGTTTTTTTTTTTCAAAATTTTATGACAAAAGAAAAGATTTATTTTTCTATGTCTTATGTGAGTGTTATGATGTGTATGCATATAAGTATCTTCCTTTGACTTGAAAGGTCACATGATAGATGATCACATATAATCACCCTTTAATGCATTCCATTGGGAGGTGAATGTTTATCACAATCTTCTAATAGTGATATAAAAGTTCAATTCAAGGCTTCTTAAGAGGTTGGAAGTAAATCACTTTTAAAGTTATTGTTGAAATTATGAAAATTCAAAACTCTATCAACAAGTAGCCCAACCTAACAAAATATTTGCTAGTCATACAAAAAAATCATTCAAGCTATAAAAAAACGAAGGTTCATCAAAGGTTTGGTTGTTGCAACATAATTTTTCACGAGCAAAAGATTTGTTAAAGATTATGAAGGAAACAAATTTCGATGTTTTTAATTCAAACAATTTTTGGATTGTGTATGATACATGGAAATCAAGAAATATATCGAATTGCCATGTCAACTTGTCCAAGTTATTAACTCGAAGTGACACATGTTAGTTGAAGTTCGAGTGTTCACACTTCAAATTTTCGTTTAATCCATCTACTGGTGTCAATCATGGTAGAAGACCTATAACATATTTACATAGATTCATTGTGAATTGTTTGATAGTTGAAAATGTTGTCAAAGATGTTATGGAAACATTCATTGGGTTTGATGGGCACATTGATATATTTGAGAAATAATTTTTTAAATATGTTTCGATTAAATGTTCCATATTTTATGACATTAACTTACATTTCAATCAACATCTTGATATTCGATGTTTAGAATTTTGAAATGGAGAATCTTTTACGGATGTAAGGGCTACTCATTTAAGCTTCAAATCATGGGTTTATTACAATATAGAATTGCTGAATTGCTATGAATTTTTGAACAATGACATGGAACATATTAATAAAGGTGATTACAAAGTTGCGCAAGTTATATTAACACTACACCAAGTAAGAATTTCAAGGTTGCAAAACATATCCTATAACCTAATTATTTAAATGCACCTCATGAAATTCATTTGCGATTAGCGGTTCAACATTCATCTTTGCTTGTGAAATTGAACACTAAAAAATTGTCACTTTTAGAATCCAATCATATATATTAAAAAATTCACATTCATTTTAAGCCCAAAGAGTTATGTAAATTATAAATTATTAAGTATAACGTCAACCTTTGTCTTGAGTGTTTCCTTTAAGGACCTATTTGGTGAAACATATTTTTGATCAGTGATCCTTGCTTAATATAAAGAAATAATTAATTAAACAAATAACAAATTATTGTGAAAAAAAAGAACATGGTTGGATTCTACCATGTTTAAAATGAAATTATATAAGTTTTTTAAATTAATAATTTAAAAGGGAAAAATAATATCGTGGTGAATTTTCAACTTTTTATTTGTTTTACAATTGATGTATTTTGAAGGTTTAATATTGGGTTTTTATATGAATTCATGTTTGAAAAATTCATAACATGTTTTTTTAAAAATAAATTATCCTTGTAATAATAAATAAAATTTAAAAAATTTGACATGCATGAAGACAATGGTTCCAATATATGCAAATGCACATGATTATCATCTTCTTTGGAAATAAAAGGATTATTTATGTCAAGTAAACATGATAGTTCGATACATTTCTAAATCTTTTATGTAAAATGTTATGAAAGATTAAATGTTAAACTTTTAAAAAACGGAAGGTCCATTTTTATGAAATCTTACGTTGATATAAATGTTGTGGTCATAAAAATTTAGAAGTCATGTTTTCAAATTGTAAGCATTACTTATAAAGCTTTAATTGCAAGGTGGAATTGATGCTTTACACCAAAAGGTAAAATAGACTTTTGGTTTTGAAAATGAAAAAAAATTATATTTGTTAAAGTAAAATTTAAAGGTGTTGAAAAATGTAATAATAAATCATTTAAAAAAAACTTAATTTTGAAAAAACGTGAATAAGGTTTTCACTTTATTCATAAAAGAAGAAGATGAATATGTTTTTTTGCAAAAAAGATGTTAAACTAACACATATAAGGAAGCAATATCATGAAAAAAAAAATTCTCTTGTAGACTTAATGGTTGGAATTTCTAATAAATTTAAGTCATTAAAAGTTTCAAAGGAGCAAATGAAATGCTTGAAGAAAAGATGACAATTAGACTTTCAATTAGAAGAAAAATAAGAATGACAAATTCAAGCATGGTTTACAAGCATGATTGAATTGTCACATCAATTTTAAGTATGATTTTTAATTTGTATACATTCTTTTCTAACATAATACTTAATTTTTTTTGAATGGTAATCAATATGGAAATTATGATTTTCAATATTTTTTTAAGGAAATTTTAATTTATTTTTAAAAAAACATGAAACAAAAACTTCATTTTGAAATGAACCTCACAACCGTGTTGGGCACAAAAATAAAATAAAAAATATATATATTAAAAAAATAGAAAAAAAAGAATATAAAAGACAAAAGACACACCTCAAAATCCAAACATAAAAACCAAACCAATTTAAGCATCAAAACCCAAACACTAATTTGATAACCATAATTTAACTAGCATGCCATCTATGTTTTGTTTTTTCTTGAAGACTCAAATTTTGGCTTAAATTGTTGCAACTCCCTAATTTGGCCACTGTTATTGCTATATAAATTGGCATATATTGATGTCATGTTAATACCCATCTATTAATGAAGATTTGAATCCAATCTTGGTAAGACTATCTTTTCACACACCTCAAGTTTGTTAAGTGGTAGCAATGACAAAATATTCATTGATCCCCATTCTAACAATAGAATGCAAATACTCAAGGCACATTTCATAACTCCTCATAATTGATCAAAGGGTAAATGTTATAGGATAAAGATTAAGAAAAGTTCGACCTTTCAAATTAAACTTTCAATCATCTCAATTATAATGATGAATAATTAAAACTAATATATGGGGAATTTTTTGGATTCTTTCATATGGTCGTCCATGGACCATTTCAAAATAACTTAAAAAATAACTTCCTCATTTTCAAAACTAGTTATTTCATTTTTAAAAAAAATAATTGTTTCATTTTCCTATTAATTTTTTAATAACTAGCTTTCACCTTTCCTAATAACTACTTCCATTTTATAACTATTTCACTCTTTTCCCCCATCCACCAACATGGATATGAAAAATCAAATTAACACATGTCTTTTCATCTCCATGAAAGGTATATTAATTTAAATTAAATTTGACATTAAAATATATAATTATGAATTATTAAAAACCATATGAAAACATTTTTACAAAAAAAAAAGTTGATCATCCCAAGTAGTGCATATCAACAGGAAGCTCAAATTTGCATAATAAAAAAAATGAAAGTAATTAATGCAGATTCAAAAGTTAAACAAATTCCATGGGTACTTACTCACAAGATTTACCACTCATGGCTCAAACATGGGGCGCAACTTCTCTTATACAATACTTCATGTATCACCATGGGAATGGCATCCTTATGATTTTTCCTACAATTCTCAATGTGAGAATCCCAAAATGATCAAATTTATAGGAACTTATAACTTCCTCAAAATGAATTTAATTTCAACTTAAAACCCATTTGACTCATACTCGTTGAAAAGTGCTCTTGAGCATCGTGTAAAACTCCTTAATTAGCCATCATCTAGTTCCCATATGACATTTGAGTGAGCAAAAAATGATTTTTTTCCCCCTCATAATTCTTCAAATGGTTATACCTTCAAGGTGTGAAGTTTAATTTGAATAATGAACCACAACATTACAACACACATTGAAACTTTTCCAATGATTCAATGCTTGATTTTTAAAAATTTTGTTTTTGAAACTTTACTCTTGGAACTCCATAAGACTCACAACTCTCAAACTGAAAATGCAATTGGGAGTCATGGGAGTTACATTCTTGCACTCTCACACACTTGTCACTCATTTGAGACTATGTTTGAACCATGCCACACCTTAACCTTACTCCCAAACTACTTCCATCTATTTTGCCCCAACCTCACTTGCAAGTTCAAGGGTAGGCTCACAACATCCCAATCTTGCACAAGCTCAATATAGCTTTGGTATCTCATCATCCTTGTTGGATTTTGATTGAAATTTGTAACAAAAACTTTTGAGTCTATAAACTTTGAATTCAATAAATGGTAATTCCATTCATGGGTGAATAGAAATGTGGAGATGGAGAGGAACATGCTACCAATGTGTTTTTTATGGATTTTTCTATCATGAACACAATTTGCTGGATTTCAAAGATGCAAGGATGGTCTTGAGCACTTATCACAAACATATGCAGCTCATTCTTCACTCCAAGTGTGACTTGACACATTCTTTACACCTTAATCCCCTTTGTCATTGAAGGTTTTCATATAAATGGCATTGTAGAGAATTCACTGTACAATAACAGTTTGGAGTTACTAACTACTATGTCAATTCCTGTCAAACAAAACATACATAGCAAGAACAGTCATAACCTTGAGAGTGTCACTTGCAAAGTACCAGACCATTCACTCTTCATCATGATATGGCAATGACTAGCTGCCATTTACTCCCAACTGACTTCCTCAGCTCTTGGCAGTGGCTCCTGATGGTGGGTGTTGATAAGTAGATAATACCTCACCAAGAGTTCTTGAAGCAAACAATTATAGAAAAATCTGCAACCTGCAATTCTTTTGAATTTCCAAAAGCAACAGGAAGGAAGTGCTCGTGCTGATGTTGGCTAATCACAATGATCAAATGTATTCTAACCCAAGCTGCAGCAAGCTTGAGAGAATAAGCTTCATTTCACTCCAGCATGCACCTTTTATGCTTGCCATGGGTGACTCCTTGGATGCAGTAGCTTTTAGCCACCTGAAACCATATCTATGACATTGCAGAGAAAACCCCATAACCCATAATCTGCTTTTGAGAATTCTCACCAGGAAGATCCCAGTGACCAGCAACAGGATTGATGTTCCACAGCAGCAGGTAGACTTGCTGCATTCTCTGGATCCATTTCAAAAACTCATTGGTAGCATGTTCCTCTCCATCTCCACATTTCCATTATATACTTTGCAAAGCCCATGATCCATGCAGCTGCATGTGGTTCACAAAGCATACACTTTATCACATCCTCTACCTCATGCAAAAGGTCCGAATGGCCAAGAAGGTAAACCTTACAGGCACAGTAATACTCCAATTCTTGCAGAAATCATGTAATGGAAACTATTGTGCTCATGGAACCAAAACAGCAGCTGTCTTCATTTCGCAGGTCTGCATGGCTACAAGTTGATAGAAGAACAAAACAGAAGTGAGATTATCAAGCTCCATACCTTCTTCTTCTTCACACATCTGTCTTGAGAAGTTCAAGAACATCCTGAAAATGCCCCATGGCACAGCACTTCCAAGAGACCAATTGAAATTGTCTCTAAGCTTCATACCTTCTTCTTCTTCTTCACACAACCTGTTTTGAGAAGCTCAAGAGCCATCCTGACAATGCCCCATGGCACAGAATTCCAACAAGAGAGCAAGTCTCACGACAAGAAACCTCTTGGACATTCTTCAAGCTTCTTCTAAGCTCCCACACCTTCCTGTTGTTGCAATAACAGCCAGCCTTGACCCTGGTGCAATCGCAGCCATCTCTGCTTCCTTGATTCCTTCCTTTTTCTGAACCAGAAACTCCAAGCCAGAATTCTGCAAACCAAGCAAAGCAATCAGGTCAGCTCATGACAACTGAGAAATCTGAGCCATGGGGGTCGCTTCCTCCTCGATGAGCAGAAGAAGAAACTGTGACAGAGATCATCATCACATTGTCAAAGAATCCCACTGAACTTGTGGAAGAAGAATCCCTAGCGAAACCCTAGAAAGCAAGAGTCGTCTTCTTTCTGCCAGACTTTGTAGAAATGGGTTGTGGGTTGTGCTCAGAAGTAGTGTGAGAAAGATCTGAAGTGGGAGGAAGAACGATCCGAAGTGGGTGCGAGTTGGGGAATCGTGAGGAATGTTTCCAGAGATGGAGAGTTTTAGCAATGGGTCCTCTTGCAGCAGCAGCTAGATTTGGGCGTGGGAAGCACCACTGTCACTTGATTTGTGCTTTGGGACGATGACGAAGAAGATGATGCCGATGATGATGATGGTGCTGATCAGAGTGCAGACCAAGAGTTGCTGCAGTGCGATCTGAGTTTGGATTTCGGGATGGGTGATCGAGAGAAATCTGCTGCTGCTGCAACGGCATTGGAAGTAGCAGAGGAGCACGCGCTTCCACTCTCAAGCAATCCCAGATCACACTCCCCATCATGGCAACCACACTCTCCTTTTCAGCCCAGGTGTCTTTCTCAGCTTGGTGTTTCTTTCCGCTTCCTACAATTCCGCAATTCCTTTCTCTTCTCCTCAGTCTTTTCGATTCTTCAATCCTCTCTCTGTGTGTTTTTTCTCCCAAGGTTGAAGATCGCTCCCATTCTTTGTGGACTATATTCACAAATTGTGATCATCAGGACAGGACTGAGAGCTTGAGTTATTTGGCTTTGATGGTCTCCCCCCTCCCCTCCCCCCCCTTCTCCCCAGGACTCTGAAGAGAAGACAAGCAGCTGGAGGAGAAACCTGGAGTGCACCAGTGGGCAAAATGGAGGGAGAGACAGTGACAGATAAGGAGAGGAAGAAAGAGGAAGGAGGAGATGGTGGGAGATGGATTGAAGCAGTGCAGAAGCTGATTGGTCTTACAATGTGTTTTGCGTTTGGTTGCTGGATTGTAACCCTCGCCACATTCCCCACAACACATATGCTCAACTACCTTAACACATCTGTGTTGATGAACAAGAGCACAAGCTTTGGTTTCAGTGGTACTCCTACTTTTGTTTTCTAAGCCTGCTGGAATTTTTTTTAATGTGCGGATCTTTGTGGGTGTCTCTTGACACTGCTTTGTCTTTTTCTTAGTTTTCCCCTTCTTCAGATGATGATGATGTTCTCATCATCATCAATAGTCTCATCTCTTTTTAGATTTCTGAGTTCATCTTTCTAGTTCGAGTTTTTGCAAAGATTCATGCCAAGATGCATGCCAGGCTTGAGGAGTTTGAGCATTGTGTCTGGAACTTCACTGTGGAAGTTTATTGAACCTTTAAGGCTTTTCAGAGTTTTTGCATGGCAGTCATTATTCTGTCATGTACTGGATTTTATTGCAACAGCACAGGGGATGGTGGTGATGGTGTATGTGTTCTCCTCTCTCTGCAGGTGTTTTTTCTGCATTGCTGGCTGGTCCTTTGCTCCTTCTTGTGGCTTTGGCCCTCATCTACCTTCAGCTCTCAGCCACTAACGACACTTCCAAGTATTGATCTTCCCCTTATCCTCTTACAATCCATTTTTTGTTCTGAAACTGCATGATCATCAAACAGAATGGTTTTGGAGAAAAGAGTTAGTGTGAAAAACTCTGTTCAGGGTAGGAGACAAGAAGAAAGAGAGAGGGAGGAGAAGGGTACTCTTTGGAACAAACCCAATTGTGGTGCGGAGCTGGTTTGGTGTTCTGTCATCTGCAGAGGTTCTGTGGATTGTAGTATTTATAGCCATTGTCATTTGGATGCTGGCCAACTATATGATACATGATTTTGATGAGGCCAACCGCACCATCAGCATCAGCAAACCTAGTGAGACTCTGTAAGTGCGAAAACATTTCAATCTGCTCCCTCCTTGCTTTTGTCAGTTGCCGCCCCACTGAAATTCTAATCTTCCTAGCATTGGGAATGCATGAGACACTGGAGACTGCCACAGAAACCCAACAAACAGAAATCCACTGTTTATTTACTCATGCGAAAAAGAACTCACCCTGGGTTTGCAGGTGGGGGAAGAAATTGAAAAAAACTGGGTTTCGACTTGGATTTATCGGGCTTGTATGTCTGAATCTTCTCTTTTTGCCGGTTTCACGAGGATCTGTGATTTTGCGGGTTCTTGATATTCCCTTTGAGCATGCGATCAAGTACCATGTGTGGTTGGGTAACTTTGTGATGACAATCTTCACACTCCATGGTCTTTCCTATTGCATTGCGTGGTTCTCTGAAGGTTGTCTCATCAAGGTGAGAGCTTGTTGACAATGTCATTACTCCTTTTTTTCTTGTGTTCCTTTAATGATCTGCCCTCATGAAATCCTTACACCCTTGCATATATACTTCTGTATTCTTCTTTTGGTCCTGTTGCATCTCTAGTAGCCATTTCTGACTGCCATATGTGTGCTTTTTGCAGCTGTTGGATTGGAAACCTTACAAAGTCGCAAATTTTCCAGGACTCATTGCATTGCTAACAGGTGTTACAATGTGGTTGACCTCAATACAGTGGGTGCGCCGGAAAAGGTTTGAGCTTTTCTTCTACACCCATCAGCTTTACATCCTTTTCATCATATGCATGGCATTGCATGTGGGCGACTTCACCTTCTCTGCCGCTTTCAGTGGAATTTTTCTGTTTGCGTTTGATCGATTCCTCCGCTTCTGCCAATCACTTAGCACTGTGGAGGTTCTCTCCACTAAGCTGCTGCCATGTGGTGTGTTCGAATTGGTTTTGGCCAAGCCTCAAGGTATGAATATCTTCCA
>Ga0116231_10005833_pt1 | contig 23993 bp, 4 predicted proteins | sample S1TSphgellanicum_2_FD_89695 | JGI IMG/M metagenome (GOLD analysis project Ga0116231, IMG submission 89695) | Host-associated microbial communities from peat moss isolated from Minnesota, USA - S1T2_Fd - Sphagnum magellanicum MG | ecosystem: Host-associated > Plants > Peat moss > Unclassified...
GCTGAGGGGTGGTCCCCCCCCCCCCCCCCCCCCCGCCCCAACTTTCTTGTCGACAAAGCAAGAACAACCCAAGGCTTGCCAAGCCCCAAGATCGTTTTTTTCATAAGTTGAACACTCTGGAACCCTAAACACCCCAATGCTCGCTCAAAGAGTCAAAAGGAAGCATCGGAAGAAACAACAAAGTTGTTGGATTATAGTTGGGGTTCTTTGGAGACACTTGAAACCTCAACACAAAAATCACAACAAGTAAGGACTAAAGCACCTTCTTGAAATCTTTGTTGAAAACTTCTTGTGAATGTTTCATGTTGTAAGTCCTAGATTTCCATTTTTTTTCATGGGTAAAATCATGGATGGCTCTACCTTTAGGTAAAGTCTAAGGATATTACCAACAAACATCTTATCTTGTATTTTTTTTATTTATGCTTCAAACACATGTGCTTCATGTAGTGGGAATTTCTATCGTATGATTTGCCATATAATTTTTTTTCTTTATCAAATGAAATTATTTCCCCTCTTTAATTATGGTCGGGACCGACTAATGATCTTGTTGTTCATCCAAGAAGCTTTTGCATCCACAAATGGAGCATTGATAGCTTGCATAATTCTCAATCAAGATCTTAAGGACTCCATAGTAACAAAAACTTATCTTTGCTCCCCATCCTACATTATAGAAATGCAGAAGTTTGGGTGCAAGTATTGAAATCTTATCTTAATACCCATCTCCAAATCTATGGTCGGTGTTGACCATAGGGGAAGAAACATGTTTTTACATAACAAATGTAAAGTCATTGGTGATATCTCTTTGTTTTCTTACTTGGAATTCAAGAAATGAACACATGTTCCCTAAAATGTTCTTCCCCATTTTATCCTTTTACCCCCATCTTTCCCTATTGGGGGTGACAACCATAAGGGAATGATAATTATTGAGTGTAAGATATGTCATTCTTATATTTCATAGCTCTAGGGACTGGAATTGTACATATGTAGACATTCGTTTCATTTATGGAAAAAGTTACATGTAATTTGGATGTTTTGTGGGGAGGTTTTCACCCGCTTCTAATTCCATAGAGGAGAGGAATTATTTTGGAGAGGATTTCAACAGCAAGGGACATTGTTGTTATTTATGTCATGTATCCATTAATTTGACACCGTTTGTGTAGAGGTCAATTATCGCATTTGAGTTAAGAATCCAAGAGTGTTGACATGTTTGTTTATTGAATATAGGTCTTTTGAGTTACATCCATTCACAATTCCCCCCTATGGTTGGCATCAACCAAAGGGGAAATTTTTCATTTTGTATTGAACAAGAAAAGTTGAACCCCACATTTTTCAAGAATTGTATTATTTCGAACCCTTTTGAAAAGTGAGGAGTGTAATCACATGAACCTTAAGCCTAGAGCTTAGAGCATAGATCCTAGCATTGGATGAATTTAATCCAAATTGTGATGGATGAAATCATTGTTTGGATGAAAGGTGGAAAATTTCCCCAAAACAATTATGATTAGATGGAATAGTAGATGAATGGGGGATGGATGATGGATGAAAAATATGGATGAACTATTTGGATTTTCTTGGATGAAATATTTGGATGACTTATGGGGCCAATTATAATAATAAAACGGCCTTTTTTTGGACACACCATTGCAAGTCTAAAAAAGGACCATCAAAATGGCTATAAGAACGTAGTTCACTTTCCTTTGAAGTCACAAAGAAAACCACCAAAGTTTCTCATATCAACATTGCTCCTTCTTCCTATATAGCAAGTTGAGGATATAAAATTTATATTACACCATCCATTTTTGAACCCAAGTAGCTTCCCCATTCTTTCATTCCTTGTAAATAAATATTTTAAGATTGCATCACTATGTTACTAAATACATATTTGGTCATGAATCCTTATATTTGTGCATTGTTGGTTTATGTTTGGTTGTAATCAAACATATATCAAATTGAAGGCATTCCAACAATACATTTGCAAGGTCCCTTGGTCAACCATAGTTACTATCTTGGCAAACTTTCCTTGGGTGGTACCACTAGGAACCACTTTACCAAAATCACAAGAAAGTTGGACCCAATTAAAAATAAATAAATTCCATCTATTTATATGTTAGTTATTTGATTGGACTAGGTGGGCTATGTGTTCCCCACTTATGCGTACACTCATGAAAAATAATGAACACCCAAAAACATGTAATATGCATTAACATTTTGATTCCTGAACCATTTTTGACCCAATTCCTAACTTTTTTCTTTTAAGTGTCCTTACACTTACACAATAGATATTTTTTCTTGTTTATTTAGTACATGCACAAAGGAATGATCCAAACTAGTCATTAAAACAACAAAAGGTGAAAATAGTTATTGTTTATGTTTTTGACATCAATGGCCTTTTGGGGTTTTAGAACCTTGATTTCAAAAATTCATAACTAAATCAATTATCTATAAAAGACATCAAGTAGGTTGGCATTTGAAGTATTTTCAAAAATTAAAATCCAAGGAAAATTCCCCCAAAAAAATTCCTTTCATGTTTTTATCAAAAAAATCCCTCATGTGACAATCCTAAAATGTTTTTTTTATGCATTCATTTTCCACATCAAAACACATTTTTTTGTAAATTTAATTAGAATTTTGAATTCTACATGACTTGGGTAACCTTTTTTTTAATAAATAATTTGGAATGAAAATATTTCTTTATGTGAATCCTATGTTGTCCTGAAATTGAATGGGTCATAGAAATTTGGGGCGTGATGTTCCTAGTGGTACCACCCAAGGAAAAATTTGCCCATTTCTTCAACTTTTAGATGCCCAAGCCTCATTTTGATCTAGAGATAGATTATCTAGAATTTTTGTAACCTAAAATGGTATGTAAACGAATGTTAATGCCTCTACTATAATTGTTTTCATTAAAGTTGGCCCATTATTTTAAGAATTAATTTCCTACTATTGTTTAATATTTAAAATGTATTAGTGCTTAGTCTATTGTAATTCATTGTTTGGCAAGCCCAAAGTATACATTAGTTTTGTTTTTTTCTAGAAATGTATTCTCTAATCAAGACACATGGTTTTACATTATCATTTCATATAAATGTTCATGTTGTGTTATAATTGTGAAACAATGCATGTGAAATGCAAATATAAACTATCCAACACAAAATGGGCAATTCAAGAGCCTTTGGTGAATATAATATTGAGCATTGAAAATCCAAATTAACGTTTAACGTTTGCAAACATAACAATAAAGCACCACAATAATAAATGAAAATATTATAGTTTATAAAGTATGGTAAATACTAAACTTTTGATCTTTGTTTCATGACAAATTTGGTCTTATTCTAATCAACAAAATTTATTCATTCATATCTATTAACATTCAATATCAAATTAGTAATTTAAATTATGCACATTACAAAACAACACAAAAATAAAAATTGGCTATGGTGTTCAAGAAACAAAACAAAAGCTCAAGCAAGTAATGAATTCAAAAATAGATTAAAAAAACAAGATAAAACAAGTTCAAGTTCAAAATCAAAAGTAAGTAATAATTAACTAGTAACTAATCATTAGGTAACTTACCCTAACTAACTAACTAACTAGTTCTACCCACTTAACAAAATACTTTAATGTCGCATTTAAAAGTAAGTTTCATTTCTTGCATTTTATGTAAATTGAAATATTGAATATAATATTAAGTTTTACTTCATCCCTTCAAGTCTAAAAGGCATATCATTTGAATTTTAAAACTTTAAATTACCTTTTGGAACATGTTTACACTTTTGCTTTTGCTATCAATGCTACTCCAATTTGGGTGTATATGATATTCCTCCATGTACCATGGTAAACCTCACTAGATTGGAGACAAATGATTATGCCTTGATGCAACTTGAAAAATACTCTCTACTCTAGAAATATTAAGTCCCCTCCTCTGTGAATATTGTCACCTTTGAATGAGGTTCCTATCCCACATCCAATACAAGGCATACAAAACAAGCCAACAATGCATTACCTAACACGAAAAAATGTGATATGGTTTTAAACTTAGTGGACCAAAAAACTAGATGATATGACTTGACATGGAATAGATTTTGTCAATGTGCAGAAGGGTGAAATAATGTTTTGTAATTCCCATTGTCATGAATGGCCTATTTCAAATCCTCCCCAAACCCTCTCTAGATTCATGGAAATCTTAAACCTTTTACTTTGGAAATAGTTTCAAAATGAACTTATGTAGTCGGCTAGCCAAGTTGTCAACAAATAATTCCAATTTTAGTGGAGTGGGGAATGGGGCATTATAACATCCAAAGGACTTGTCTTGTCCTTATTAGCATAATCATTGTGTGTGTACCTATAAATTGATGGAAATTTTGTTTTACATTTTGATATTGATAAACAATTCAAATTATATGCATTAATCATTTTGTTGCACATGGTCAATGATACATGTTATTACCTTCCATGTTCATTTGCCCATCTCCAACCAAACATTGCTATAGGGCTTGATTACTTAGAATTTCACCTTGCCACATACCCTACATTTTAGAACAACCATTGAGCCCTATCACTAGAACTATGATAAATTATTGCCACAATAGTATCACCATCCATTAACAACATTAAGCCAAAGAGTTGAAAATTGAAACTTAGTTCTTCATCTTGATCAAAGCCTCTCCTAACCCCTTCAAATTTCAACACCTTTTATACTTTCACAACAACTCTAATTGTGTTAGTTAAAAAGTACATCCTTAATTCTTTTGTATCTTTATGATTGCCAATGATTCATTCCAAGATAATGGAACCATCAATGTCTTCACACCTACACAAAAGGAACGAACAATGGTCATGCTTTAATGAAATAGAACATTAATATTGGATGTGGGAAATGCTAACATTTCAAGATTTTATATTCAACTTTACATAGTGGTGCACTCTGTTAGCAAATGAATGTACCAAATTTGGCTTTAAGTTAGTTTCACTTCTATAAAGAAAAAATACATTTGGCCTAAGTGGTAAAAAAATACAACATTATGAACAAATTGATGTATAAGCTCATTGAAAATACTGAAAAATATATATTAGTTTTAAAAACTACCATTGTGTTAAACAATTCAATGTTATCACTTGTTGGAGTTATGTACATTATGAAAATTTTATAATATCAAATCCACTAAAGGATGTATGAATATATTTAGTCTAGTTTAATGGCTTATAATACACCAAGATATCATATTTTTTAATATGAAACCAAGCATGTTAAAATTTGGGACTTTTACAATTTGTAATCATGATGAACCTCTAATATTTGGGTCAAGTTCAACGCATTAAAAACGAGAAATTAATTTTTTTCAAAAAATAATAATTAAAATTTTTGTTAATGAAATTTGTTTGAGCATCCAATTGCCTTCCAACAACACTAATATTTTAATGCTCACATTCTCATCCCCTCACCTACTTTTGTCATCTTCCTTGCTTTCATTGTAGATCCTCATTACCATTGTTGTTATAGAGATGGTAATGGCACAAGGAACAACCTTTTTTTTGGCAAAAAAATGCCAAAAGGCGACATTGCCCAAATTTTCTAGCAAAAAACCCTTTTTTTCTTAAAATCAATTTGTTAAAGTGCACCCTTTTTAAAGATCAAATCACCACAAGTACGCCTAATTGCTACACTTTTAATGTTCTTAGATTAAAGTATTGTTAATTAAATGAATTATGATTGAGTATGTGTGGGGATATGAACATCAATATTATGACACTTAAAAAAAGAAAAAATGTTACTTATGAGGAGCATAATTTCTTTTATAAGCTTCTACAAATTTTCAAATTTTTTGTCACTTTTGAAGTGCATTTATCATTTTTTTGTCATTTCCAATTTTTATGACATTTTTTGACACTTCAACATTTTATTTTCATAAAAATTCGTTTAGGATTTTTAATAATTATTTAATGTCAAACCTGACCTAAGGCTATGGTAGTTCGTGGTTACAATTTTTTTGTTCAATTTGCGATAGGTGAAATGGTGTTTTTGCTACATAAACATACGCTTATAGCAAATGTAGTAATTTTTGGAGTTCTAGGCGACTTGTTTCATGGTAAAGAAATTGTAGAGGGTGTGTACAAGTTGGAAGTGCAGGGATTGATGCTCCTAGATGCATCTTTTCCTTTCCCAAATTATAATGATTTGTTTGGACAACTATTATTCAAGCAAGTGTGTGGTCAATTCACCTAATGGGAAAGTGCAATGATGTGGAAAGCCAGATAGGTACTTGTTTTCTACAATTATTGTAATTATTGGTGGCATGTGGTGAACATTATATGTAGGTTCTAAATGTGTACAATACAACATAACGACAAACTTGTTGAAGTCTTTTGTTGTTATCTATATCTCCTTGTTCATTATGCTTCAATCAATTTGAAAATGCTTCAATTTGCCCTAACATTAGTACATAATATAGCCCTACATCTCTTATAGTGGAAAGTATAGTGGCATTAATAACCTGGTATGCAAATGTCATGCAACTTATGTAGTCAAATTTGTAGTAGCCTACCAATTTGGAATGCAATTATTGCAATTGCATAAACAACCGAACCTATATCATGGGATGCATTTCTAGCATGCCATGTGGCAATAATTTACTTATGTAATATAATTGAATTCCCCTTGTAAATGGTGCATTGCCACATGTAAACATTTGAACCCACATGGAAATAATTTAATCATAACAATGATGATTAAAATTTGTACTCACAAATAACTATTTGCCACATGTAAATTTGATGCCATAGTGGCAACAATTGAATAAGATATTTGAATAATTTATTTTCCAATCCAACCAATGTTATGTTACCACATGGACATAATAAAATCAATCTACTACTTATTGTTTATTTCTTATGGCAAGTGATACATTACCACATGTAAATAAGTGAATGAAAATTAGTTGATGGTAAGTTTCTATCTTATGGTCACAACCACTCCCAAGCCAACCACATGTTATAATTAAAAACACCCACCAGTGGACATTCAGTAAGATTCCAATGTTTACTTGTAGTCACAAATGTAATCACAATGGCAAGGTCCACATAGGCCTTATGTGACTATTGTGCAATTGTTGAAATTGTAGTCGCAAAGTTAGGATTTATGTCAAATTCCATTATTGATGGCTTTAGATGAAGAAATAGTGGGAGTTGTAAGGTCTTTGTGACTCTACTTGCAACTACATATGCCGCATTGTTTCATTTACGATTACATGGCTTTTGGCATTTATCTTATGCAACTAGGGAGATTTTAATCTTAGGTGTCCATTACAACAATATTAATATAGTTATAAATCAAGTGGTTAATTTCAAATTTTCTTTTAGTGATTTTGCCCCATTTGTGTATTTTATAATATAGTTATGCCTACATCTACTTATTGCGTACTTGCAATTATATTAGGTGTATTCTTTTTTCAAAATTGATTTTGTTTCCTAATTTTAACTTCAAAATCTATTATCTTATTCTTCTAACACCTTAAAAAAAATTATTTGATCAATTTTGAACTTCAAAAAGTACTAAACAAAGTTTGTTTGAAACCCAACCAATTCAACGGTTCAACCTTACTTTTCATAATGAAACTACAATTAGTTGACAAATTTCATTTCACAATATTATTCATCACATTGAATTTCAACATTGAGTCATATTATTATTATTTCGCTTTGATTAGTTTTTCAAGTACTTGACATTCACTTTCTAGAAAAGCTCAAAATAGTTGATTTTCATAAAGTACCTTACAAATAGTTCATTGACTCATAATTTTTTTCATTAAACTTTAGGAATCAATAGTAATATAAATTGAAAAAATGTGCACCAAAAGATAATCACATTAATTGGTCAAATGAAATGAATTGATTTTTGTTCATGTAATTCACCTACCCTTGTTTTTTCCTACATCTAATTTTTGTGTGTATTTTATCTTCCTTGCACACTACCAACCTACACCATTTGCATGTAGTACTTTAATTGCCTTTTGTTTTACCCTATGTATGGTGTAGTTCATTTTCACTTCATCATAATCCTATAACCTATTTTGATAATAATATGGTTTTAGGGTTTTCATCTTTCGAATTGCCTCCTATAGCCATGTGAAAGTCCTTTAAGGTGTACCACTTAGGATGAAAAGGAACTAGTCCCTATTGAAATCCTTTCTTTCCGTATATTTTAATCCCCATAAAAACTAACGAGTCAAAAAGTGTCAAATATTTCATAAATACCATATTTTAAACCATTGCAATTCTAGATTCCATCATAATCATTCATTAAATGTGTCTTTATATGATAAAAAAAAGGCTACATAAAAATTACAAAAAAGGGTGACATTATGACAAGATTTTGGTACAACTTAAAGAATTTGGACCCAACTTACATGTATCATTTTGAATTTTTTGCATTAATCTTTCATAAGTTGCTTACAATTGCACACTTATCAATTAAACTTCATTCCTATCTTGTACTACTTGGTTCAATTCAAGTTTCAATTGTTTGATTTGCTCTTCTTGATTTAGCATAATCATTTCTAGTCTTGTGTTGTTTCTTGTCAATGTTGTACATTGTGCAACATTCTTATCTACTTCCTTCTTCAATGCCAAAAATTTATCACCTTCTTGTTTTAATTGTAGTTGTAACATATCCCTCTCCACCTTGATTGTCTCCATGGCTTCTATTTGCAACTCTAGAACTGCTTTCCTTTGATGTTCATTCAAGAAATCCATATGCATTTTGTTAAGTTGGAATTCTTTGGTTACAAGTTCCTTCTTCATCTGTTGTTCTTTAGTTGTAAGGTCCTACTTTAGTTGGTTCACTTCTTGAGTTGTAGTCTCTAGTTGCTTTTGCATCATTACCTTTTCTTCCTCCACCTGCTTTTGATGTAATTTTAGTCTTGACATTTCCATCAATATGGTGTGTGTTTGTTGATTGTCTTCTGCCATTTGTGGAGACACATGTGTAGTTTTTTGATGTCGCTCCGCTTCTTTTCCCAAAGATTTTCCCAATTCTAGAGTGTGGAAATATGGAGTTTGTTCCTTTGAACAGTCTTCAGATAAGGGTCCAACACTTCCATATGTTGTGATTTGTGGCTTCTTTTCATGAAATCCCATGGAAGACCCTGGTGTGTCCACTAGATTTACTAGAAATAGTTCTTTTGTTGTTCCATATGGTCTAGGACACCATGGTTGTTCATCTTGAACATGAGATTTTGATGTTTCTGTTTTAGGTGGGACTTTTTCCCTTTGTATTCCACGAGGTGCATGAGGTGTTGATCTAGATGTTTTTATTCTTTCCTGCAAGGATCATTAAAACAAATGATTTATTTTTTAACCCCAACATTTAAATTGATGCAATTTGTACATATAAGATTGTTTTTAAAAATGTATAGTGAATTTTTTTTATATACCCAAATATCATGTCTATGTTGGTAAATATTTATTTATTGAAAAAAATATTAATGTAGATGTCACTTCATGGCTTAAGGCATTTGGGTTGGAAATGCATACCTCTTTGTTCAATTCATCATAATCAATAAATCCTTGAAGCTTGCCAATTGAAGAAGTATTTGTTTGTGGAACCATATTATTATATGTTGGCTCCACCGCATCAAATGTATTCTTCAAAATATCAATCTTCAATTTTTTGAGCCTTTCACATATTTCTGGAAATCCAGGCCTCTTGTGTGCATCCCAATTCCAACACTTAGTTATCAATGAAACTAGACCAATGAAATTGATGGGCATATATGGTCGAAGGCCTCCTTTCACTTTGTCTAGAAGTTCACATTTTTGTATTCCTTCAAAAGGACATTGTCCAGATAATATTTTGGAACACATGATGCCAAAGCTATAAACATCAGCCTTATAAGATTGAATTGCACCTATTGAATCCATCTCTGGTACTCTATAAATTGTTGTATCGGCCTTTTCTTTTGACAACATTGATGGATTTGAAGGATCAAAATTAACCTTAGACAACCCAAAGTCAGCCACTTTGACATACATGCATTTGCCAATACCAAGTGGCTCCACATTGCTTGAACTCACCAACACATTCTCAGGTTTCAAGTCTCGATGAATAATGCCTTGTTCATGCAAGTAACACATGGCTTTAGCCACTTGCATCATGACATCAATGGCTTCGGCATATGTGAATGGAACATGGTTTCCTCCATTTGATAGTTCATCAATCATTTCAGATAGGTTCCTTTCCATAAGCTCCATCACGATAAAACGCTTCCATTTGGTTTTCTCCATTTTCATCCCATGGCCCAAAAATTTGATGATGTTGGGATGGTTCAACTTAGCCAATGTGTTCACCTCTTGCTTGAAAACTCCTTCTGTATCGATAAATGCTTTCAAATCATTAGAATTTTTGATTCTATAATTAAAGGTTTTCTTTGCGCATTTCATGCCCAACCATGTCCTTTTAGAGACTGATGCAAAGCTTCCCTCCCCACATGAGGTCACACATGTCAAAGAACGTTCATCAACTTGGAAGATGTCCGATAGCCCATTGTCATGTTGTTTGGTCTTGATCAAATGCATCCTTGCAATCAATTGTTCTACTAACTTTTGTTGCAATCTATTACTTCGTTTAATAAAACCCCATTTTCTACTTCTTTTTGAAACAAACCTATCAAGTTTTTCCCCCATTTTCTTTTGATCCTCCTCCATTTTCTTTTTTATTTTTAATTTAAAGTCTAAGTTTTGACCAACATTACCATGAGTTTCATTCGTGTCATCAATTAATGATATTGAATCAAAACAACATTTGAGATCTATAAGGATGTCTACAAAAGTGGCCTCATTATCCATTAGAAACAATACTACTAACCACCACTCTTGACAACAACAAGTTTCTACTAGATCCTTCACTTTAAGCACCACTCGATATAAATCATGTCCAATAAATTCCTCCGAGTTAATTTTAAAAGTTGATGATGGAAGTGAAGATAATATTTCTTTGATTGCATTTACAGTCACTTGGAGCTCTTCAATTATGTATTCACATTGGTATCGGTTTAACACTTCTTTACTAATATTTAATCGTTCACAAATATCTAAAACCATATCTACACATTTGGTTATTAGGTTCATCATGATGAGGACTTATCCTTTGGAGGAGAATACTTATATGTCATGAACAAGGAATTGATTGTGGTTGCAAATGTTTAGAATAACTAGTTTACAACTTGTGTCAATATGTGCCAATGTTATGCTATCAAATTGGACATAAATTTTCATAAGTTGTGATAAACCATGATGTGTAGATAAACCAAAGACAAAAAATACCTGTTCACAAAAAAATGATTTGCACATTAAATTACGTTCGAGAATATATTTACATAGAACTAGGAAATATATAAATAAATTATATATATATAAACATTGGGGAGTTGTGTTTGCCCCACTTGTAATTCAAAAAAATATATCTTAAATTTGTTATAATGTATATGGTTTAATTGTCACATGTTACCTATTAACAAAACCCCTAAAGATAACAATTCCATAAGCTTACATAGAAAGAACAAATCAACATGTTGAACATGTGGACATATTTACACACACATATCTCACTTTTAAAGTGGGGTATTTGATCATTTTATCTAGTACATAGTCTGGTTAAATTTTGTAACATTACATTATCATGCAATGATTTTTTTTTAATATACATAACATCTGCAATTCCACTTTCACATATCTTGAAACAAAGTTTTTAGTCCATGCAAGTTTGTTAAACATTACAACACATATTTTATGATTTAATATATTTTTTCATTTGAATAATGAATCTTCAAAATTAGATTTTGGAAATGTAACACAAAATATCTAATGTAATTTTGAAATATGAACCATCATTGAAGACTTATACTATGAAGCGAATCACAAGAATTATCACAAAGGAAAAGCTATAAACCCCTAACAAACATAAAATGCAAAGTGAAAAAATTATGAATTGAATGTTGATTCTATTAGGAAAGACAACCCACATTCAACAAAAAATTGATTATTAAAATCCTATTTTTAATTTCAATATATATTTTTGTTTTCTATGAGATATTCATGATCAACTTGGATTTATGCATAGATGTAACAAATACAACCATTTAACAAAGAAACAATTGAAATTGAAGACTCTAATTCCCATGAATACACCATAAAAAGGTTTAAGAAATATGGATGTTTTATAACCCAACTTTAACATTCAATGTTTAATGAAAGGTACATTCAAGTTGGATCAAACTTGTAGAAGTGTCATTTAAAGTATTTATGTATAATTATTGATGGAAAGGAACAATGAATCTTTCTTTAGGGTTGACAACAAGATCATAAAATTAATGCTTTTAAAGAGTTGTGAAAATTTGATAAGCATAAAATTATTGTGGACAAGAAAACTTGGGTAAGCTCAAGTCATTCATTATCTTCCCATGAAATAATTCATTTCAATTGCAAGATCAAATTTCAATTAGAATGCAATAGAATAAGGGTCCATTCATGATAAGGGTACGAAAAAAAAGAATACTTAGGACTCCAACACTTTTTAAAAACTACTTTCTACAAATAACATTAATATGAAACAAATTCTAGTGAAAAAATTTGAACAATTTAATATAAGATAATTCATGTGGTGGTGGTAATTTTTCATATGCGTACATAATTGTGCATGTATATTTTTGTTTGTAAGTAAAAACATAGATGCAAAAATGGGCTTCTAAAATCAAATAAATGGTTCACATTATTATTTCTCGCACATGTGACATGCATCTAAAGGTAGAAATTTTGAACCTAATTGGTATAAAAAAGTAGCCAAATTATTTAATAAAGGAATCATTTCCCTTACAACCTTTCACTTCAAAATTTCACGACTTTGAAATTTTCACGTGATTTTTTTTTTCATCAAACTGATATAAGGAACATGTTGTTGCATACAAGGAAACATCTTTTTCTTATATAAATTTTCTGAAATCAATTAAATCATTTTATGCATTCATTTGCATTCCTTGAACAAAAAACTATAATATGGACACTTGATTCCTTTTAAGTCCTTTAAGTCAAAAATAAGAATTTTATACAACATCCAATAATTGTTGGATTTATTTTGTAGCTTTTTTTTTCAATATTCTAATTGTAAAAACACAAAAATACACCATAGTTGTAATATACTAGACACTATGAAAATCTAAAATTGTTCTTTAAATTTTTTTATAGTTAGACACTCTTTTTTGGTACCCCAATCGTGAATGGACCCACAATGGACATAGAAATTTTGACTATTGACATTAATAAATTGATTTTGTTGACATTCACAAGTTTGATTAGCATTTTAAAATCCTTCATCTTTCTTGTGCAAAGCGAAAATATGTACCAATCAAATATAACTATAGACCTTGAAATCTTGAGTTGGATATAAGCATTTGAAACTCCTATCCAATATGCTTGATTACCATATTAATAAAATTGTTAAGCTATGTTTTTGGATAAAGTCATGGTAGAATACAATTTTGATATGTCTCCATTTATAATTTTGCATCCATCAAAAGCCACATAATTTATTTCACTAGGTATTTCCCTCCATATTTTCTTCAAAAATTCACCACTTTAGTTGCTCATGTTTGGAAATTAGAAACCTTCATCAATAGTATCTACCTCTACAAAAGAGATTCATGTCCTTGAAAGTAAGAATTTCAATCAACTATGTCTATTTGCATGTCTCCAAGAAAATGGCTCATTTTCTTGAACTATGAACCAAAATTAACATGTATTCAAGCATGAATGATGAATGATGAATTGACTTGATTATTTTTGAGGGCAATTGGATTTATGAACATGTTCCCATCAAAGTTCCCTAATAAAATATCTCAATATCATAGCACTATAAGTTTCAAAACAATTATTGTTGCAAAATAACAATATATTATATTAGTAAAATATTATGGAATGATTTTCAAATATAGTGCAACCAATGCAAAATTATTCATGGAGAAGTCACTAGGCAAATGTCTCATAAAAATGCATTTATCCTATTTTCATTTTTCCTTGATATAGTTTGAGTACATTAGCTTCTTACCAGAGTGCTAGACTCAATGGCTTGGTTGTAGCAATAAATGGAAACAAATAATGGTCGCCACCTTGTTCCTCATATCCCCAAGTCAACATATCATTTGTTCCACCCTTTTCATAAACCAACCACCTTCACTAGATCAACTCTTGGAGATGGTACTGCATTTTGTAAACCTGTTCACAATAAAAAGCAATTAGCAATTTACCACTTGCGTCTATTTACATTAAGTTTTGTCCCATATTCTTGTATGCTTTCAAGAACATTCTAGACTTTCTTTGTGACTTTAATGCAACTTCTTCACCTCAATTAGCCATTAGTTCCACCATTCAAGCAAGGGGTGTGTCACACCGTGGCCTTGCTATTTACATTAAAAACTTAGTGAAAAGAAGAATTATGGAAACTCAAATATTTCACCATGCAAAAATATAATCTTCGAAAAATCCTCTAAAAGAAACCAAAATCCTTCAAGATATTATAACTCTATAACTAATCTCAAGTTTCAACACTAGCCAAAATATCATCTTTCAAAAATCCTCATATGAAAATAGACTTGTTACCCAGGGGGCAAAATCCATTAAGCAACTATACTCTATAATGAATCTAAACACAATAACCTTGCCTTGGTAGGCAAGGCCAACAAAATAAGGAAGTGCTTTTACAATTCTCAAGATTGTTATTACAAGTTTGGCTTCCACCTCAGACTCTTCATATTATCATTGAGTTGTCAACACTCTTTCCAAATCAAGTTGGGTAGAACTAGCACTTCACTAATGCCATTTAGTTCTTATTAGATTCAAGTGGAACGTCTTATTTGCCACACCTTTCCTACATATTCTGAAACTGATTTCTCTTTGCACTTTAAGACTGTCCATTTCAAACCTTACCTTTAGTATTGTCACTCTAGAATTATAAGCCAGCTGAATGCTCAAGAAGAAAGTAAATACTTCTATTCTACATGTTCAGAAACTTGCAGAAGAATTCCAATAGAAGCATGTTTTCTTTTGAGAACTACACAAAGGGATAGGATAGGTTGGCTACTCACATTAGATTTAAGATTGTCTTGAAGCTCCAGCAACCAAGCAAACAAACACTTTGTACAAGAATGGAACAAGCAAGTGACACATGAATCACAGGCCGGCCCTCACCAAAATACTTCCAACATGGAAATCTTTGAAATACCTTCAACAAAATGGAAATGAGGGATGCGGGTAGTGGCAATTTGCTGTGGCTGCTGCCACTAGTCTAAAACAACAATTTGAAGTAAATTTTTATGGCTGTATCTTTCACCTTTCTTGGTTGTTTAGGTGTACAAGACGCATGACTTTTGCATCCACCCCTGGATTGCATGGTATTTTCCTTGTAGAAGAAAGCATGACTTTTGCATACAGCCCTGGATTGCTTGGTTTTTTCCCTTGTAGAAGAAAGCATGACTTTTGCATACAGCCCTGGATTGCTTGGTTGTTTCTTTGTAGAAAAAAGCATGACTTTTGCATCCATTCCTGGATTCGGGGATCATCCTTACATCATGTCAGTTATATGATTGCTGATTTATAATACCTCTTTTGCAGCACCGTCCATTCCTTGACTTTTGACTAAAATTGGACAATATTAAACTAGCTCGTACTTCAGCATTTCAAAAGTGAGGATTATTGACACAAAGTGTGTGAAACACTTGCAAAATTGTATCAACTATAAATTAGGGATGGGATGTACCCAAAGTTTTTTTTTTGGAGGAGCCAATTTAATTGGCACATCACCAGTTTAAAAAAAAAACATTGGGTACTCCTCAAAATAAAAGCATAGAGGTGCTTCCTTTGGCCCCCCTTTTTAGCTTAGATATATATCCATCTATCTATGAAGGGAGGTAGGTTGTTTGTTTTTATTTGTTTATCATGTTGAGATCTTCCAAATTATGGTGTTTCTTGCCACATTATTTGGTACCATTGGAAAGCCCTCAATGAGTGGGGTGCACCGAGTTGGTTTCATAACATTTCAACTACTTGTGGAGAAGTTATTGAATACTGAAAAAAAAAATTCACTTAAAATTCATTTAAAACATAACTACAAATTATAGGGGAATTTGGGTATTGTTGGAAAGCCCTGGGTGATTAGGATATAATGAAAGCGATTTAAGAAATTTTAGATCTAAGGTGCAGAGATGTTGAATTTTGAGTAGTTTTTGTCACTGAAAATTAACTTAAAATATGTTTTTGGCCATTGAGCTCTATTGTCAAGGCCCTATTCACACTTGAGCTAGCAGCACATGCCAAACTAGCATATATCAGAGTTTAATTTTGGGCAAAACATATGGGATAAAAGTGTGGTGGTATTTAGAACATCTTGGGGAGGAACACTTTGAGAACTTGATGGGAACAAACTGGGAACACATTGGGAACAACAACAAAAACAAAAAAACAAAATCATCTACCTCCATGTAGTGGCTGAAAACTTTTAGGATGAAATTTAGTTTCATAGTAATAAAATTGCCATCAATATAACATTGGACCCATTGAGACTTCAAGACAAAATTGTGGAAAAGCTTAAGACATCATTCTTTTGGAGAGGATGTAAATTTATTTTTTTCTGGTAGCTTTAGTGGTATTTAAGTCATACAAGCACAATATCAATAGCAGAAGATACATTGAATGTTGTTAAACGTTATTTTAGTCTTCATTGTCTTCATTACAAAGTAGGTTAAAAAACAAAAACCAAATAAACCAAATTTATGTCCATTGAGAAGACCATGGACTGGTGATTTTTTTTGTGAAAAATATTTTCAAAACAGAATATTTTTTCCAAATTCCCTTTTTGAAAAAAAAAATCAACAGAAATCATCATCGGGGTGCTTAAGATCTTTTGTTTAATATTTTGAATATTGCCAAATTTGGCTAAATACGTTTATGAACTATCACCACTTGAGCAACATCACGAAATTGAGAAAAAAAACTCTGCCATGGACAGTATAAAAACATATTGGAGAAGAAGCTTGGTTACCTCTAATAATGAAATTTTGAATATGGTTTCAAATGTTAGCATGGACTGTGTGGCACACCATTTTTGCTTTCATGCGCATTGTAAACTATTAATGGGAATTCATAATTCTCCTTTCATTTTTCCTATGGTTTCCAACATGTTGCCAAAGTCGAAGGAATATGGTCTGTGCATTGCCAGTTCAACTTTTCAAGGGATGGCTTTCTGATGTTTGTGGGTTTTCATCCTTCATTGACCTATAAGTTCTTGGATGACTCAACATCATCTTGTCATTGGTTGATGATTTTTTTTGTTTTTTTTGTTTTTTTTTGGGTGGTTATTACATTGAAGCTACCTAGGTCATTATAAGGGTTCTAAGGTCATGTCTCCTAGCTTCAAAATTTGACAACTTCATGTGGTTTGGGGGCCTTGTTCAACAACAAACTTGCTTATTAAAGAAAATCTTAAATCAGTTGCATCCATATTTGTGACATTTCATCCACAATGATAATTTACATCAGCATTTATTGCCAAACATCAGTTTGAACGCCTTAATTAAAGACAATTGAACAATTTAGTCTATTGAGCAAACTTATGAATTGTTTTTGTTGTTTTTTTGCATCATAATCAATTCCCAAATACATGGTTGAGAACCATTGGTTATATTACTTGTTATACATCAGTTATACACATTTTTAAAACATTAATTTCTAATAATTACAATTTTCTGATTTCTCTATTTTTTATTATACTATTTTTAAAAATATTTTAAGATTGATAACCTACTTGGATGATACCCAGGGATCATCTAGATAGGTTATATAAAATTTGAAAATTCAATAATAGGTGAATAAGTTATTTGCTAAGTTTTTAAAAAATCAATACATACATGACTGGAAGGTTATTGATCTACCTAAACCCAGACTCAATTGGTTACCTGGGTCAATTGGCCAACACTAGTAAAAACCTGGCCACTAAAAGCTTTTAGTGTAGTTGTAAGGACTTGGGTAAACCAGCACCCACCACATTGGTACCATAGTAAAAATCCCAAAATCCATTTAAATTATTTTCTAAATATTACTAATATCCCGTGTGTAGATTAAATCAAAGGCTCTGGGTGCAAATCTTTTTTTGGGCTTAATATGGTCATTAAGAGGCCTCACTCATTATTGTGGTACCAACATGGGTGCTAGTTCACCTTGTCCTATTTGCAGGGTGCCTTACAAGGCGTTTTTTGAAACACCTGCTATGTCATTGTTTCCCATGATATGTAACGCAGGTATTTCAAGGGTATGTCATAGGATCTTTTTAATAAAGAAAAGGCAACGGTTGTTACCCTATGTAAAGCCCTTGGGTGCGAGCTTTACCAAATTTGGGCTTGCCCTTGGCTCCACCTCATGGGGCTGATATGCATGTCAAGCCCACCCCCTTTGCTTTCACCATACACCTATTAGAAAAAAAACATTGCCCTTATAAGGACGCTCAAGCTCATAGCGAAATAACATTTTCACTATCAAAATGATAGTAGTGTCCATTCAGCATTTCATCCATATAATATACTTATAGAAGATTTCATCAAGTTTTGTATTTATATTAATAAAAATATCTAATTTTACTTAATCATGTTTGATGATCATCTCTTTTGGTGGACATTGACATGTATGGATGTTGTCAGGTTTGGAATAAAGGAGGCTGGTCTTTGTGTAGGCAAACATAAAATATGAATAACAAATTAAATGTGGTATCAATTTCAACACAATTGTAAGACAATGCCCAACAAGAAAAATATTTTCAATATTTCTTTATTATACTCAAATTATGATTAATGTTTTAACTATTTTTTTGCACAATATTTTAAAAGAAAAATAAGCAATCTGGTGATTAGAATCTCCCTCTTCAACCAAAGTGTATAAGGTTTGATTTTTTTTCAATTTCTTTATTTTTATGGATGAAATGAATTAAAAAAAAAGTCTTTCAATAAAATTTTCAAGCTAGATACTGGAAGAGACAGGGACTTTCCAGGGGGAGGAAGAGACAAGTCCTAACCATGTTCCCCTAGGGAACAACTTCTTTTAGAGAAAAAGTGACTAAGTTATCATAAGGAACAACTTCCTTCCAAGAGTAACTTTCTGAATGTTTAAAAAATAAAGCAACTTGAAAAAAAATTCAAAGCATTTTGCTCTCTAGACATGCTCGTTCTCTTTTTCACTTCTTCTTTGTTAATCAATTGTCTCCAGAATTTAAAAAGTATTTAAACCTTCACTGGACACACCCATAACCATGAAAATCATTAGAAAATAACAAGAAATGAGAAACATATGATAAAAGTTTGGTTACTGGCTTCTGGCTAGTGTTGGATGATGGCTAATTAATTTTGGGTTTCAAACATTTTCAATGTTGCCATGATTTCCTTTTGGAACAAAGAAATGACAACAAATTTCTTATGCCAGGTGGAAGGCTATGATCTGCCACCTATGCTAGGCAGTCAGATCCATATTGTTGCATTAACAACAATGCAAAGATCCTGATTCCTGGTTCTTTCTTTTGAAATGAAAAAGAAACTTCACGGGGTCAGTTATACTGGGCCCAGTGTTTTTAGGTGAAGCGATATGTATGCAGAAAGTTTAACAACAATAACAACAATGTTGACTGCCACTGTGCCGAACTCATCCTCTTTTGAACTCAAAATCACAAAGAATCCCTACATATGTAAACATTTTGGATTGTGGCCACAGCTGATGTTGTTTTTACAACTTCTGTGAGTTTTGACAATTTCAACTGCGAGCTTATGGAGGTGAGTGGTTAGCAATGGTTGGCCGGGTATCTGCTTGAGTTGGTAAGAGCTCCTTGTATGCAATTGTAGAAGATTCTATGGTCAGTAGAAGGTACTAGATTACCTACTCTAGTGCTACCTGGAACTGAATAGGAGTAAAAAAAATTCAAAACCAGTGTCGGCCAGTTATTTCTAAAATCAATATTTAGGTAGGTAGGTGCAAATAGATAGGTATGTAAGTAGGTGGGACTAGGTAGGTAGGTAGGTTGGTTGGACTAAGTAAGTAGGTAGGTAGATTAAGGAGGTAGGAAAATGTTTAATTTTGTTATAAAGATTTAACCTTTGGGGTTAAACTTTTAAAAATGTTAAGCTCCTTTGGCTCATCCCAATGGACTGGTGTTTTTTTATGTACAAATGTAAAACAAAACCTTCTCCTTATATAATTCTCAAGATGGAAATGGAGGACAAAACATATGGGATAAAAATTGAAGTTGTAACTTAGTTGTAAACTAAATTGCAACTAATTTTTTTAATCTCATACCCCTTTTTAATTTTGTAAATTATATAACTAAGTAGATAAGTAACTAACTGACCATTTAAATAACTAAATAAAAATTTATTTAGTTATACATTATTAATTCATAATTCATAAATAGAAAAATAAATGACTAAAATAATAATCAATTAACCAAATTATTACATATAAATTTTCATTAATAAATTTTAAATTTAAAAATAAATAAATAAAATATTAACCAATTAATAGTTAATATCTAAGTAATAAATAATTAACATATTCATTATAAGTTATTAAATAATACATCATAATTTAGTTAATTAATTAATAGATAAAATAATTTAATTAATAATTCTATAATTCAATTAAGTAATCAAATGAATAGAAAATATTAAATAAATAATATCTATGCAATAAATAATTAAAAATATTAATTATAACTTATATTTTTTCATAAATAGAAATAAGTAAATGATTAAAAAATTAATTAATTAATAATGAAATAACCAACTTATCAGTTATAATTTTAAATAATAATTTCGTAAATAAGAAAAATATTAATGAACTGATATTTATATATATGAATCAATTAATTAACTTATTAATAATAAGATTTCATAAATAGTTCTTAAATAATCAAATAAATAACTGAAATATTAAATAAATTATTTCAATAAATTAATTTAAATTAAAAATTATAATAATATTATCTATTTAATAATAATTAAATAGATATTAATTAATTAATTGTAAATAATTGATCAATAGTTCATATAAAAGAAATAAATAACTAATATATTAAAAAATTATGAAATATTAATTATAAATATTGAGTATGAACTATTAATTATCACTTAATTAAAAATAAATGTAACTAATTAATCATCAATTAATTAATAAGTGGGTAGTAATTTATGTTAGGTAGTTAAATAAACATAGATAGGTAGGTAGGTAGTTATTTTGTCACAATACAAATTCAATAACATTTTATAGATACACCAATGGAAACATACCCCCATTATACCCCTAACATAACTTAACAAAAGTACACATACCTTTCAAAAGTTCCCTAATACACATATGTATACAACTAGGGGCTATCTTGACACCTTAAAAGTGTAATTAAGTTTGGTTTGCAATTAATGGGACATATGGACATGATCATGGATGAAAATGATTTTAGAGTGTAGGATGAAGAAGTCATTAGTTACAAATGTAGTTGTAGCATAGTTGCAAAAATGGTCAAAGATGCAAAATAGTTGTAAAACCAATAAAAACTAATTCTAAATGACAATTAGTTGCACGTAGTTGCAAATGCATTGGCTACATTTTGGGGGATTTCTTCTAATGTTGTTTCACACAGAAACCTTATTATTATTTTCATTATCTCCCCCCATTTTTGGATTTTCAATGCTAGTTAGTCTCCTTTGATTTGACTTTCATTTGTGTATTTGAGAAGTTTTTAAGGCCAAGTTTTTTGGAGTGTCCAAAGCTTCCCTTAGTTCATCAACAAGCCTCTCTTCCCATCTCCAAGGTAGGATAAATTTTGTCTCTACAAAGGTTATTGCTTTGGCAATGTACTTGGGGAGTTAAGAGCTTGTCACCCCAATCATCGCATCCAAATTTTTGCAGGATAGTCACCCATTTTTATTGGGGGCTATAAGGGCCATTAGTTTAAGTCCACCTCCATTCCATGCTCACTTTATGTGAGCTCGTGACCTTCTACTTCAACTATTCAAGTTTCCATCCCACCATTTTAATAACTATTAGAGAAAGGAGTGGATCGTTTTTAAAAAAACATTTCAGAAAACATGCACAAGTGTTCATTCTTTAACATCATTTTAAAGTTGTCTTTATATTGTCATTATGCTCAGTTAAGATTTGTGCAAGCCCAAGCTTCCAAGCTTGGGTGTTTAGCTTTCTACCTACCCAATCATCCCATCTTTTAAGATGGCCTTTGACATTTTCTCCTCAGCGATACGCACCAAATTGGGCCTCCCCCATCCCATGGTTCATGGTCTTTCTCAATGCATATGTAGCCAAACAATAAATCCAATAGGGATACACCTATTTTGTTGTGCTCGTGAAGAACACATGACCACACATGATGCAATTCAAAGATTTTTTCGCCTTCATTGCTAGGGATGCCGAGTTCCATGTTTTGTGCAAACAAACACATGTCCTCCTGATGCTATTTCTTTAGTCATAATGTTGATAAGTGGATATTGTGCTTACAACATAAGATACCTGCACTTTGGCAAACATAATCATTATTGACCCGACTTGTGTGGATCTTGTTTTGCGAGTCATTTTTTCCAAGGGAATGGCTATGATGATTGTAGTTTAGGCAAAAGTTGTGTCCTATCATGACCAAAACCCTAAGGACAATTTCATCCCTCTAGCAATAGAAATATTTGGATGTTTACACTAGCAAATGAACGATTTCCTTCATTGATGTGCCAACATAGCATGGTCAACGAATGGCTTTGGACGTCCTCTTCTTTTGATTATACGTTCATTTAATAGGCAAAAGGAGTTAATGGCTCTTCAAAAAATCAGGCTACCACTATTTTGTGTCAAACAGTTATGGTAGCAAGAAAGATTTTTTTAGACTTGGTGTCCTTCTAGGTATTTCGCCCATCTCCTTGCATGAATTCATTCGTGCTATTGTTGATGGGTTTAGATCCTAGGTTTCGTGTTTTCGACTCTTAGGGCTCCCCCATTGTGTTTTATGCACTTTCGGATGTGATATTTTTGCCTTTTTGAGAGAAGCCTCTTTTTGGCCATATTAAGCCCAAAAAATGTTAGCTTTGAACTAGTAGACCCTGATTTAGTCTAAGCATGGGAAATTTGTAATATTTAGAAATAATTTAGATGGATTTTTCAGATTTCTACCATGGTACTGACTAGTGATTTCCATTTTGGTCTTTTGGATGGTGTGTCATTAGCACTTTTCAACCTATGTTTATCAAAATAATTGGAATTAGGATTCACAAAATGTATAATAACCAGCTATAGCACATTTAATTATACGAAATGTGGGTTACAGATCATGTTAGAAATAGATTTTTTTGGCAACAACGACATTCATAGTTTATGTGCATTTGTGACTAAAGTGGAGACTCAACTAAGGAGAGTGTTACTAATCTGATATGTGTGAAGGTTACTGTGCGATACCAATGAAAATTAAGATTATATGACGAAGGCAACTTATGCATAAGGTGTGATCAAAATGTTGCTGCAAAGTCGAAAAACAAATGGGTTGAATTGTGGATATATATTAGAACATAAATTCTAATACTATGAAGTGCTTCTCTCTCACAATCTAGAACTTGTGTTGGCATTTTTGTGACAAATTCATCTTTGAATTCTTAACAATCATACTTGATGCTTCTGCACATGAATCCAAAACCACATTAAATCTTGTCAATACTACTTGTGTAGTGAAGTCTCATGCACTTGCTTTTGAAAATCAACAATGTGCACTCTTAAATAGGCCACCATGATAATCAAGATGAAAAAATAAATGACTTAACTAGAGATTTCATCCAAAGGAGTTGAACCTTAATCCATTTATGGATTCTCCCCAATTAGAGTGGAAGGAGGATTTGCACAAAACAAGTCACCGTAGAATTTAAATAACTTCC
>Ga0116231_10005834_pt1 | contig 23988 bp, 19 predicted proteins | sample S1TSphgellanicum_2_FD_89695 | JGI IMG/M metagenome (GOLD analysis project Ga0116231, IMG submission 89695) | Host-associated microbial communities from peat moss isolated from Minnesota, USA - S1T2_Fd - Sphagnum magellanicum MG | ecosystem: Host-associated > Plants > Peat moss > Unclassified...
ACTGACAGCGGGGCCGTCCTCGGGGTATCGGTGTAATTGACGAGGAAAAACTGATCCGTCGAGCTGCCGCATTGGCCCGCGGCGCTCGTGACTTCGACGACGACGAATAAAGAGGCGGGATTCGTCTGGCTCTGCTGCGCGTAATTCCAGCTGCAAATGGACCGTCCGGAACTCAGCGACAGACTACCCAGCTGTGTCGGCACGGGCAGGCTCGCGGTGTTGGCGAGATCGAGGCCATACAGATGGGTGTTCCCGTCGGACCCGGTCGCCGCGATGATTGCGACACTCGAACCGTACGTCGGCGCGGCGGGGGCCCCGCCCGTCTGGTTCACGATCGCCAGCAAGCTCGCATTGCTCGTCACGGGCGAGACGGGCTGCGGGGTCGCCGACAAGGCGTTGGAGGCGACGACATAGACATTGTTATTGCCGCCGGCCGAAGTCGGTGTCTCCAGGATCGGGATCCAAAACGCGCCCAAGGACGCGCCGGAAGACGACGAACTGCCGCCGCCGCTGGAGGAACTAGAACCGCTGGACGTGGAACTCCCGCCGGACGAAGAGCTGCCCGAGGAACTGCCGCCGCTCGTCGAGCTTCCGCCACCGCTCGAAGAACTCGAACCACTCGAGGAACTACCGCCAGAGGATCCGCCGGACGATGAACTGCTCGACGAGCTGCTGCTGCCGGACGAGGAGGCTCCAGGGGAGCCGCCCCCGCCTCCTCCGCCACAGGCAGTGAGCACGAATCCGACACAAGCCACGGTAAGGACGAAACGGATCATGGAGAATCGATGCACGGACAACCTCTCGTCCTTGAGCGGGAACGCCCACCGGGGTACACAGAGTCTACGGAATGTCGGTGCATCGACACAACTCGTCGCAACCCTGCAACTCGCCGCCAGGCGCACGCGGCTTGCGCGAGCGGGGCCCGGAACCCGTCGCCCGTTCGAGCGCCACCAGCTCGTCCCGTTCGAGCGCCGCCAGCTGGCCCCGGGCGGCCGTCGCCGCGGCCCGAGCGCGGGGCGCTCGAAGACCGCTATAGACTTTTGATGCCGTGCCGCTACCGGGGAGTGGGTCCCGAGACATGCGAGGCAGAATATGTCGGATGAGCGCGCTTCCAGCCCGAGAACGGAGCGTGACGTGCTGCCCGAAGTCTTGTGCGTCGACGACGAACCACGGATTTTGGAGGCTCTGGCCCGCGGTCTGCGGCGCCACTGCAAGGTGACCACGGCCCCGGGGGCACAGGCGGCGATCCGACTGATCGAGGCGGGTCGGGAGTTCTCGGTCGTCGTGTGCGATCTTCAGATGCCGGCAATGGACGGCATCGAGTTCCTGCGCTGGGTCGCGAACAACTCGCCGGATACGACCGGCATCCTGCTGAGCGGCAATGCCAATTTGTCCACCGCGATCACGGCCGTCAATGCAGGCTCCGTGTTCCGCTTTCTGACCAAACCTTGCCCGCCCGCGGATCTCATCGTCGCGATTCGCGCAGCGCACGAGCGCTCCGACCAGAGACGCGCGCAGCGCGTGCTGCTATCCCAGGCGGCCGATCAAGATCCGCTGACCGGATTGCCGGATCGCCGGCGTTTTGCTTCGGCCGTCGGCCAGATGCTGGAGGGGGCGAGCGGCAGTGCCGTATCCCTCGTCGTGCTCGCCCTCGATGACTTGGAGCTCGTGCGCACGACGCTGGGGTTCGTGGCGGTGGACGAGATGCTGCTCGCCGCGGCGCGCCGCCTCGAGGTGGCGACTTGCGATCCTCGTCAGGGCTTGCGCCGATCCATCTTGTTTCGCGTCGACGACCGCTTTGCCCTGCTCTGGCAGACCACGGGCGCAGCATCCGCCGAGGCAATCACCGAACAGTTGCTCTCGACCCTGGAGTCGGATGTGCTGATCGGGGATCAAAGACTTCGCCTGCAGGGGCACGCCGGTATCGTCAGTGTGCTCGACGTCGACGCGATGACCGCGTTGCGCAACGCGGAAGGCGCATGCCTGGCAGCGCTCACGGCGGGAACGCCACGGTTTTCTCATTTCTCCACCTCGGCCAACGATCTCGAGCACCGCCGGCTAAAGCTTTCCCAACGACTGCGGCAACCGCGCGTCGTGGAAGAGCTGAACCTCGTCTATCAGCCGCAGTGGGATCTTTCGGCCAACCGGCTCGCGGGGCTCGAAGCGCTCGCACGCTGGCAGCATCCGGTGCTCGGCGCGGTGTCGCCCGCGGAATTCATTCCCCTGATCGAGGCCGATCCGCACGCCGCCGAGCGGCTCTGCGACTGGGTGCTTCGGACCGCCTGCCGACAGCGCGCGCGATGGCAGTCGATCCTCCCGGACGACGTGCGAGTCGCGGTGAACATCTCCGCGACCGACCTGCGTTCGGGAAAGCTGTACGGCAAAGTCATGCGTTGCCTGCGCGAAACGGCGTTGCGTCCCCACCTGCTCGAGATCGAAATCACCGAATCCGCCGCGATCGCGGATCTTGCGCAGTCCGATGCGCAGCTGCAGGCCTTGCGGCGCGAAGGGATCGCGATTGCCATCGACGACTTCGGCATCGGCTTCTCGTCCCTGAGTTACCTGGGATCGCTGCCGGCAACGAGCTTGAAGATCGATCGCACCTTCATCCGCGACATCGATCCGTCGACGAGACGCGCGGACCTGTTGCGCGGGATCTGCGGCCTGGGCCACGCGATGCAGATGACCGTGGTCATCGAGGGCGTCGAGTCGCTGGGACTCGCGCCTTGGCTGCGCGCGGCTGGTTGCGACATCGCCCAGGGCTATTCGATCGCGCGGCCACTGACGCCGGAGGCATTCGAGATATGGCTAGCCACGCAGCGGGGCGCGGTGGCCGACGCGCTCGCCGAGGCCCTGCCGCTCCCGGCGCCGTCACTGCAAATCGCGCCGCTGCAGGGGGCGGCGTGACCCAAGCGTACGGCGCCCGGGCGGTGACCTACAAATCTTTCGCGAGGATGAGCTTCAGTACTCGATGATCCGATGCCTCGGTCAGTCCGGCGCCGAATCCGAGTTCGACATCGACCCATCGCGTGTGCTGATCCAGCACGACGAACAACTGATGGGACTGTTTCGCGGACGGCAGGAAGTGCGTGACCGTTCCGAAATCGTCATATTCCTCGAGTGCTATCTTGCGGGTTTCGCCGAACCCCATCGCGACACGCGATTCGGGAACGAATTCGAGGTTCGCAACGCCGTTCCAGGAGTTGTCGACGATCGGATTGAAGATGAAATCGAAGCGTCCGACATGGGTGCCGATGATCGGGCGGATCTCGGACGTGTAACGCCGCTCGTTCCAGTGCGCCGTGTTGAAGCTGAATTCGAAATTCACCCCATAGAACACCTCACGGTCGGCCGCATCCGGCGAGACGAACAAGGCGCGAAGTTTGAAGCCGTTGTAGAGCAGGCTGCCGTCACGCGTGAGCGAGTAGAGGGGAAAGTACAACCCGGCTTCGAACCAGGGCGCAACGCCATAGGCCCACTCCGCGACGCCGTTGAGGGATCTGTCCGGAACGATCCCGCCCGCATACGCCGGCGTCTGGGCGCCGTTGGTCGTGTAATTGTTGTGCCAGGTGAGGTTGAAAACGCCCGGAGCGGCAATTTGAGCGTCATAGACCTGGATTTCATCGGTTTGCGCGCTCGCCGTCGTCAGGCATGCGCCATAGAGCGCCGCCACCGCCAGCGCGGTCCAGGTTGGCCTTCCACTGCGGTACGGACCGGGCATCTCTTTCCTATGGCAGCAACGGAGCGGGCCATTTTTGGCCGACGCCCCGGAGCCTTGCAAGTCGCGGGCACTGCGGGACCCGCGCCGTGGTGACTCCAGCGCGCCGCAGCGTGACCAGATTCTCGACCCGCACCGACGCGGCGTGTAGGATCTTGGCCGAATGCCAAGGACGGACGAACGGAGAAGCGATGGACGACCTTCAGCAAGCCTTATCGCAAATCAAGCTCATACGACATCAAGTCGCGCGCAGCACGCAATTTCGCGGCTACGGGCCCCGTTCGGTCGCGTTCAGTGGTCTGCTCGCGCTAGCCGTGGCTTTCGTGCAAGACACCTGGTACCCCGAGGCGCTGCATGATCTGCTCTCGAGCCTGATCATCTGGACGGTGACGGCATGCGCCGCTCTCGGTCTATCGGCGGTCGACACCATTCGTCGATCCCGCAAGGTCTATGACGAATTCGCCCCCGCCATGCTACACATCGCCGTCGAACAGTTCGTCCCCGCCTTGATCGTCGGAGCGCTGTTGACGCTGGTGATCTTCAGATTGAGCCCGGCCGAGGGGTGGTTGCTGCCGGGTCTTTGGGAGGTCATTTTTAGTTTGGGTATTTTTGCCTCCTGCCGTTTTTTGCCGCGGCCGATATTTGCGGTGGGCGTTTGGTATTTGGTTGCCGGCTTGTGCAGCATCGTTGCGTGTAGTGCTCAGAGGAGTTTCCTGCCGTGGAGCATGGGTTTGCCGTTCGGCATCGGACAATTGTTGGTAGCGACCGTATTGCAGGTGTGCGTTGAAGAAAACTCCGACGGAAACTGACGCCCGAGAAGTGAAATCCCGTTACGCCTACGAAGGCCTCAACCGAGTCATTCACGAACGTGCGCGACTGAGCGTGATGACTTCGCTTGCGGCTCATCCGAAAGGTTTGACCTTCACCGAATTGAAGTCGTTCTGCTCGCTGACGGATGGAAACCTCAGTCGCCATTTACAAGTCCTGATCGAGTCCAAACTGGTGTCCATGACCAAACGATCGGGCCGCGGCCGCCGGGAAACACGCTGTCGGCTGACCGCGCTCGGCAGCCGGAAGTACCTGGGTTACCTTACGGTGCTCGAACAGTTGCTCCATGACGCAACGAAACAGCAAAAGCAGCCCGCGGTTGGCAGAGTGTCGCGTTTGGGTCCCGAGGTCTGATGTTCTGAGGGCGTGGGGCCGCCACCCGCATGCGCCGCGGAAGCGCGCAAGATCGATGCAGTCCCGAGGATGGCCGGCACCCAGAGCCGGCGTGCCGGACCTGATCGCAAGCCGATGAATCGTCGGAACATCAACCAGCCTCCGTCGGACGCATGAGGACCGGAATTCTAGAGTCGGGATGAGCACATTGACTCGCTTTGCCTCACCAAGTAAAAAATCTTTGCGACGCAGAGTTGGACTGTTTGAAATCTTATGACTTTTGGCGACCTCCGAGAACGACGAGCGACCCATAGAATCGGGTATGATCGTGAGGCGGACGCAGCGTCGGGGGATTTCGTGAACGGGCTGCCGGTATACTTTTTGGTTTGACGAATCAGGGAAACATGAACATCGAGCGACGGCAGAATCTCCTCGCGGTCACGGCATCGCTGCTCTTGAGTCTTTTCGTTCTGCAGAGTCGCGCCGCCGCGGCGGATTCCATCAGCGTCGGCTCGACTCTCGAGGACACCAAGCAGTACTTCACGGCGCCGCTGCGCTGGGACACCGAGGACTGGTTGTACTTCGGCGGCGCCTTGGCCGCGATCGGGGTGGCTCATGAATTCGACACCAGGGTCCGGGATCATTTTACGGGCGACGAGAAGACTGCCCTGAACGGCGGCCAGAACAAGAACAGTCTGCGCGACGCCGCCCCGACGGTCGCCTTGATCGCGGGAACCGGCCTCTATGCGGCTTTCATCCGCGACTCCGATGGCTATCGCGAGACCTGGGCGTTGCTCGAGGCCGGTGCCTTCAGCGGCATCACCGCGGAGGCGCTGGGCTACTTGGGTGGCCGAGCAAGGCCCGACGCGAGCGCGTCACCGAACGATTGGCGCTCCAGCGGCGACTCATTCCCGTCCTTGCATGTCAGTGTCGCATTCGCGGTCGGCACGGTATTCGCAGAATCCGGCAACGACGAGTACCGCTGGCTGCGCCGGCTCGTCGGTTATGGCATCGCGAGCGGGACGGCCTACGTGCGCATGAAGGAGAACGTCCATTGGTTCTCCGATACCGTCGCCGGGGCGGCGCTCGGTATTGCCACCGCCCGCTTCGTCCTGAATCGCGAGGACGGCGAGGATCACGGGGCGATCGCCTTCGGACCCGCCGAGAAGGGCTGGCAGCTGTCCTACGCGGTTAGGACCCAATAGCCCAGGACAAACGGCGGCGCTGGCCACCGCGTCGGCGCATTCCGCGGGCAGACCCGATACCGGTCCGACGAGGGGCCGCGCGCGCGCCAAGGTTCCAAAGTGCCCTGTTTATGTCAAAACTCGTCGGGTAGCCAGCGCTTGGGCGATCGCAGGAAATCGTCACGAATCGCATTCAGCGGCCTGGCTTTCAGCCGACAACCTCTGTCCAAGCATTCAAACGGTCGCTGCGGAGGTCAGGCCGATGAGACGACAAGGAACGAAATCACTGGCGGTATTCGATGGACGATACCGCAACGACCGACAGCCCCATGGCTGACTCAGTGCATCGAAGCATCGCCGCGCTCTCGGCGGCTCAGGCCTGTCAGGATCCATTGACCGTCCGGCACCAGGAACGCGTGGCGGATCTCGCTGTCGCCATCGGGACCGAACTCGGCTTGAGCCGACGGCAACTCGCGGTGCTTCGTCTGGCCGCGGTCGTCCACGACATCGGCAAGATGGCAATACCGCCCGAGATACTCGGGAAGCCCGGCGCCCTGTCCGAGACGGAATACGCGCAGGTCAAAGCCCACTGCGGCATTGGCTTTGGGATTCTTCGAGCGCTTGGCTCCTCATTGCCGATCGCCGAGATAGCCTACCAACATCACGAGCGGCTCGACGGGAGTGGCTACCCCCGCGGCCTGTCGGGGGACCAGATTATTCTCGAGGCGCGCATCGTGTCGGTCGCGGACGTTTACGACGCGATGAGCTCGGACCGACCGTATCGGGCTGGCATGGCGGTCGACGTCGCGCTGGAACAATTGCACGCCATGGCCGGCCGCCTGCTCGACATCGATGCCGTGGAAGCCTGCGAGCGCTGCGTTCTCGAGTCCTTACCCCGACACGCGTTTGGTCAGGGTGTTCGTCCGTCGTTCCGGGGCGCACCCGGCGCCTTCATCAGGGCATCGAACAGGCGCGTGAATCTCGGCAGGTCCAAATCGACTTGAGCATGAACGAGTTGCAGATCGATCTTGGGCCTCAGGGCCGCGTCCCAGGTCAGGGTCTCCCCATAGGTTGGGCCGTGGCTCACGTCGACATCCATGTACAGGTCACGCCGCTTCGTGATGATGCGCGGATCCAGCCACGCACAGGCGGCTAGCTCGTCCCAGAGATAATAGCGGTCTTGGGACCAGGCGGCGATGTAGCGGGCCGCGGGACTGGAGGACTTGGCGATGTCGTCGAGCATCGCCTGCGTGAACATGGCCTTGATCGAGACATCCACGGTCGTCAAATCGATCCGCGGCCAGGGAGCGCGCAACGTGATGCGTGCCGCTTCCGGATCGAACCAGAAATTGAATTCATGACGCGGACTGGTTGCAAATTCAGGGTCGTCGGTTTGCGGATCCAGGCTGCCGCCCATGATGACGATCCCCCGCGTCAGCTCTGCGAAATGCGGGTCGATCGTGATCGCGAGTGCAATGTTGGTCAGAGGTCCGGCCGCATAGATCGTCACGTCGTGAGGATGCTCGCGGACCTTGCGGATCAGGAAATGTGCGGCGTCCTCGTCGATCGCGCGGCTGTGCGGCTCACCCTCCTGCAAAAGCGGTACATCCCAGGGACCTGGAAAGGACTTTGCCGGAGAACCCGGCGTCAGGCCGCTCTTCTCGCCCCAGGCGCCCAGCCAGCCGACGCCACCTGCGATCGAGGTCATGAGCGCCGTCTCTTGCTGGGTCCGCACGAGCGGAAACACGGCTCCCAAAGCCACCGGTACGTCGCTGCGCCCGATCAGTTCCAGCATGCGCAGCGTATGACGTGCCTCGTCGTCACGCCACGCGTTGCCGGTCACGATCGTGATGCCGAGGACCTCGACCTGTGGGGCCTGTAACAACACCATCATGGACATCTGATTCGAGCCCCCGGGCCCCGAGCCGTCCTGGTCGATCAGCACGAGTCGCTTGGGCTCGCCGCCACCCGGTGCGGAAGCCGCGAGGGACGGCGACGACGCCGGCCCGGCAGCCACCGTCAGCACGGTAAATCCCGTCAACAAGAAGCCGCGCCCCGCTCGCATCACCCACCCGTAGAGTTTCATCTTCGACCCTTTCATCCTCGTTGCTGCAGGGAATGTACGTGCCGGCCGCCGACCCACACGTCGGCGACGTTCGCGCGCGCCGCCCCGTAGACGACGCGCTCCAGTAGGGTTTCCGGCGCCTCGTCGGCGCCCAAGCTCAGGTTGCTGCCGGGCGCATCCGGAGCGAGGGCGAACGCGTCGAACTGCAGACCCGGCGCAAAGCTGCCGACCGGCAGGTCCAGCGCCGTCGCGCCGCCGACCGTCGCCAGCCAGAATGCCGTGAGCGCGTCGATTCGGGATTCCTCGCGGCGGCGCTGCACCCGAGGCACGGCAGGATCGACGCCGGCTTCGAGGCGCCGTGAAGCGATGACCGCATGGCGCGCATTCTCGAGTACCGAGGGACTCGCACCGCCGGCGATGTCGGTACCGAGACCGACGTGTACGCCCGCGAACAGCGTCCGGCGCAGCGGAAAGATGGCATCGGAAAAGTAGACGTTCGACAGCGGGCAATGCGCGATTCCGGCGCCGGTCGCGACGAGCCGATCGATATCGCCCGCGCCGATGAAATTACCGTGTGCCAAGATCGTATGCCGGCCGAGGAGCCCGAATTGCTCGAGCGCCAGCGTGTCGCTGCAGCCGCAGCGCTCGAGGACATGCGTGTGTTCCCAGTCGCTCTCGGAACAATGGGTCTGGACGTGGCAGCCGGTTTCGCGGGCCAGATCGCCGAGCAGCCGCAGCAACTCGTCCGAACAGGCCGGGATGAAGCGTGGTGTGATGACCGGCCGGATCAGACGCCGGCCGTTGCCGGGCAGTGCATCGACATAGTCGAGCAGGGCTCTGGTCTGCGCGGCGCCGATCGCAGCCGAGTCATCGCGATAAAAGGATGGACAGGCATCGGGATGATCCATCGCCGTGCGCCCGATCAGGGCGCGCTGTCCACGGCGCAGACAAATGTCGGCGAGACGCTGGGTCGCGGACAGGTGAATGGAGCCGTAATACATCGCGGTCGTCGTCCCGTTGGCGAGCAAGGCGGCGACCAAGGACTCGTAGACGGCCGCGGCATAATCGGGATCGGCGCATTTCGCCTCGAGCGGGAAGGTATAGCGCTGCAGCCAATCTTCGAGCGGTAGATCGAGCGCCGTGCCGAGTTGCGGCCATTGCGGGGCGTGCACGTGCAAATCGAGAAGACCGGGCAGCAGATACTGACCCGATGGGAGCGTGGTGAGACGGCCCGCCAAGGCCAGATGCTCGGCGAGATGACGGCCCTCGGGCGAAATCGCGGGATGGATCCCCATGATGTTGCCGGCCGCATCGACGGCGATGAGCACGTCGCGCAGCAGCTCCACGCGACCGCGGGCCGGGGTATGCAGCGCCGTGCCGAGGAAGCCGCGGAGCGCGTCGGCTCCCCTCGCGCTTGTCATTCCGAGACTCATGCGGCCTGCCGCCCGGCCCTCAGTTTCCCAAGTTCAGCAGGGAGGCATTGCCCCCCGTTGCCGTGGTGTTGACCGTGAGAGTGCGTTCGTTGGCGAAGCGTTGCAGATAATGCGGACCGCCGGCCTTCGGACCCGTGCCCGAGAGCCCCGTGCCGCCGAAGGGCTGTACGCCGACCACGGCGCCGATCATATTGCGATTCACGTAGGTGTTTCCGACCTGCGTGCGCGCGAATACCTGCCGCCAGAACGATTCGAGACGCGTTTGCACGCCCAGCGTGAGACCGTACCGACTCGCGCGGATTGCGGCGAGGACGGACTCGACCTCGGTCGAGCGATAGCGCAGGACGTGCAGGATCGGACCGAATTGTTCGCGCGTCAGCTGAGCGGCGTTGGACAGCTCGATCAGGTGCGGCGCGACGAAGCTGCCGTGCGCCTGCGCGGGGGTCGATGCGCAGACCTTCAGGATCCGCGCTTCGACGGTCATGCGCGCCACATGCCGGCGCAGCCCTTCGGCCGCCGTCTCGTTGATGACCGGCCCCAAGTCGGTGCGGGGGTCGGATGGATCGCCGATCACCAACTCGTCCATCGCGCCCGAGATCATCTCGATCACGGAATCGGCGATCTCCTCCTGCAGGAACAACAGGCGCAGGGCCGAGCAGCGCTGCCCGGCGCTCGAGAAGGCCGAAGACATCACGTCATCGACGACCTGTTCGGGCAGGGCCGTCGAATCCACCAGCATCGCGTTCAGACCGCCGGTCTCGGCGATCAGCGGCACGATCGCGCCCTCGCGCTGCGCCAGCAGGCGATTGATCGTCAAAGCGGTTGCGGTCGAGCCGGTCATCGCCACGCCCGCGAGCGCCGGATGGGCGAAAGCAACCGCGCCGAAATCGGGGCCGCGCGCGGGGGTCAGATGCAACACCCCCGCAGGGATGCCGGCCTCGTGCAGCAACTCCACGAAACGTGCGGCAATCAGCGGCGTGGGCTCGGCGGGCTTGGCAACGACCGCGTTGCCGGAGACCAGCGCCGCCGTGACCTGGCCGGCGAAAATCGCGAGAGGGAAATTCCAGGGACTGATGCAGGCGAACACGCCGCGGCCGTGCAGGGAGAGTTCATTGGATTCGCCCGTGGGTCCCCCGAGTCGCAAGGGCACCGCGAACGAGGCGCGCGCCTGCCCCGCGTAGTAACGGCAGAAGTCCGCGGCCTCGCGCACTTCCGCGATCGCATCCGGCAGCGTCTTGCCCGCCTCACGCACGAGCAGGGACAGAAAATCCAGCCGTCGCGCTTCGAGCAAGTCGGCCGCACGCTCGAGAAACGCCGCGCGCGCGGCGCCGCCCGCCTCGTCCCAGGCCGGCTGAGCGCGCGCAGCGGCATCGAACGCGGCGCTGATTTCCGCAGCCGTGGCATCACGTGAGCTGCCGACGCGATCGCGGTGATCAGCGGGGTTGAGGATGGCCTCGCCGGCCCCAGGCAAAGCGACGCCGGAAACGATGGGACCGGCCGTCTGAGTCGACCTCGCCCGCGCGGCGATCCCGGCGTTCAGCGCCGCGAGTTCCAAGGGGTCACCGAAATCCAGTCCGGAGGAATTACGTCGGTCGGGATACAGAGCGACCGGGTCGGGCAGTCGTGGGTGCGCGAAGGACTCCAGTCGTTCCAGCTCGGTCACCGGATCGCGAACGATCTCGCCGACCGGCACCTGCTCGTCCATGAAGCGATTGACGAACGAGGTGTTGGCGCCGTTCTCGAGCAGGCGGCGTACGAGATACGCGAGCAGATCCTTGTGCTCGCCGACGGGGGCGTAGACACGCACGGGCGGGAAATCCGGGACTCGCCGCTGGGCCTCGGCATAGAGCAATCCCCCCATCCCATGCAGGCGCTGAAATTCATAGGCGGCGCCGCGCGGCGCCAATTCGAGGATCGAGGCGATGCTGTGCGCGTTGTGCGTCGCGAACTGCGGATAGAGCAGATCGGCATGGCGGAAGAGTCGATCTGCGCAGGCCAGATAGGAAACGTCAGTGGTCAGCTTGCGGGTGTAGACGGGATAGGTCGAGAGGCCGCGCTCTTGGCCGCGTTTGATCTCGCTGTCCCAGTACGCGCCCTTGACCAGGCGCAAGGTCATGCGCCTGCCGCTGGCCCGCGCCAGTGCCGCGACCCAGTCGATGACGTCCAAAGCCCGCTTCCCATAGGCCTGAACGGCAAGGCCGAGTCCGGGCCACGCCAGCGTTTCTGGATCGCGGGCGAGCGCTTCGATGAGATCCAAAGACAGGTCCAGGCGATCGGCTTCTTCGGCGTCGATCGTCAGCTGGATACCAGCGGCGGCCGCCCGCCGCGCCAAGGCCGAGACGCGCGGCGCGAGACGCTCGATAACCCGGGCACGTTGCAGCAACGAATAGCGCGGCTCCAGAGCGGAGAGCTTGATCGAGATGCTCGAGGTTTCGTGGGGTGCGCGGCCCGCCGCGCCGGCTCCGATCACGTCGATGGCGTGCTCGTAGGAGGCAAGATAGCGCTCGGCGTCGCTTCGCGTTCGCGCTCCCTCGCCGAGCATGTCGAACGAGCAAAGGCGCAGCGGCGCTTCGGCGGCGCTGCGCTTTTGCGCCTCTTCGATCGTCCTGCCGACGACGAACTCACCGCCGATGATGCGCATCGCACGGCGCACGGCCAGGCGCACGACCGGCTCGCCGGCCTTGCGGGTGAACCTCGCGATCCAACCCAGCGCGTCGTTCTTGATCGATGGCTCGAGCTCCAGGATCCCGCCCGTCAGCATCAGACCCCACGTGGAGGCGTTGACGAACAGGGACTCGGACCGGCCGGCATGGGCCGACCAGTCACCGCCGGCCAATTGCTCGGCGATCAGTTTGTCGGCCGTGGCATCGTCGGGAATGCGCAGCAGCGCCTCGGCGATGCACATGAGCGCGATGCCTTCCTGATTCGACAAGCCGAACTCCTGCAGGAACGCATCGAGAAACGGCCGCTCGTCGCGCCGCGCACGCGCGCCCTCGACGAAACCGCTGGCGACGGCGACCGCCCGGTGGCGGGCAGCCCCGGTGAGTTCCAGGCTCTGCAGCAGGCGGGTAACCGCACGATCCTCCGGCCACAGGCTGTGCTCGCGCAACGCGAGGCGCAACGCCTCCAGCGTCTCGATCTCGGCAAGGTCGTGGGCAGCGGGATGGGGTTTGGCGGACATGTCGGCATCTCCTCGGGCTATGCGCTCACCCAGTATCCATCAAGTCGACGAGAAACACCTGCGCCGGGCGACTTTCGTCGACCGGGCTCAGGTGGACGATCCGGTCGTCCGGCGAAGTCGCGAGTGCCAGATCCCAAGGCGCCAGGATTTCCTCGGCGACACCGGCTCCGCTCACGATGACGGCCGCGTCGATGGCAACAATCAACAGCGAATGCTGCGATGCAGCATGCAGGTCGCAAGCGGCCCTCAACTGCGTGACCCCCACCCGCGGGGCGGGCAGCGCGGTCGAGATCATGAAATTGAGGTCCGTGCATTCACCGGCCAGGAGTTCGCAGTGCGCGGCGAGTCCGCCGTCGAATGCCAGGAGTTCGCCGACCTCCCGCAAATTCGCCACCGTACCGTCGGCGAATCGCAGTTGCAGGCCGGCACCGCGGAGCAGCGCCATATGGCGGCGATAGCCGGAAAAATCCGAAAACGGCCCCGAGGAACCGATCGTTGCGACACTGAGCCGCCAACGGAACGGCGCTCCCTCGGCGGGGTAGCGCAGTGCCTCGTGCGTGACGCCGCCGCCGTTCTTCCACGGCGTCGTCCGGAAGGACGCCTGTCGGATGATCTGCACTCACGGCCCTCGGGTGTGGTCGTCGCTGTCGATCGCTAGAGTTTGCGGAATACGACGATGTGCTGGAGCGGAAGGCGTTCGGAAGTCCGCTCCCAGACCACGGGAAACGGCTGCATCTCGCGCCGAATTTGCGCCTCGCTCATCTTGTGCAGCGGTTTGATCGCAACGGCAGGATCCTCGCCGCGGTACTCGACGAACACGAGGCGGCCACCGGGACGCAGCGAGCGCAAAAGACTGCGGATGATCTCGGCTGGAAAAGCCAGCTCGTGATACACATCGACCATGACCGCGACGTCGACCGCGTCGGCGGGTAGATGCACGTCTTGGTCGGATCCCAGCACCGGCACGACATTGGAGGCACCCGGTCGTCGCGCGAGTTCTCGCAGCAGCGCCACCATCTCCGGCTGGACATCGACGGCGTAGATGCGACCTTCGGGCAGCAGCGGCGCCAATCGTCTCTCGAGGTAGCCCGAGCCTGCACCGATGTCGGCGACGTTCATCGTGGGCCGCAGTTGCAACTCTTCGACCAGCCAGTCGGGCCTCTCTTCGCTCTCGCGCGTCGGTCGATCGAGCCAGGGCGCGCCGTCGAAACCCATGACTTGGGCGATTTCACGACCCTGATAGAATTTGCCGATCCCGTCCGGGCTTGCTTGTTTGAGCTCGTAAGCGGGTGGGCCGGCAGAGGCGGCGGCCGATGGCGCGCTCGCCGCCGCGGCCGCTGCAACGGCCACGCACGTGGCGAGCAGACCTGCGACCGCCCCCATCCAGGACGTCGGATGCGCGTTGCGCCCGGCGTACAGCGTCTCAGCCCTGCGCCGCAACGAGGGCGATCTCGACTTTGAATTCACTGGACGCCAGCCGGGTGCTCTCGACGGTCGCGCGCGCAGGCGTCGATCCGGCGACGACCCAAGCGTCCCACACGCGGTTCATTTCCGGGAAGGTCGACATGTCCGCGAGCCAGATCGTCGCGGAGAGGATGCGGCTCTTGGAACTGCGTGCTTCGGCGAGCAGCGAGTCGATCTTGCCGAGGATGTCACGGGTCTGTTCGGTCACGCCGGCGCCGGCGCCGACCTGGCCCGCGACGTAGATCGTGCCGTCGTGAATGACCGCCTGCGACATCCGCGGTCCGCAGTGTAAGCGTTCGATCGGCATGCAGTTCCTCGGCATTCAATGGGGAATCAAGGCGACGCAACTCGAAGCGGTCTCCCAAGCCGCACGACTTGGGTCCGTATCGTTCCAAGGTTACCATAGCGGGATGAAACCGTTACCCGCTCCGACCTGGCTGTTGATTTGCGTTTCACTTTCACTGCTCGCGGGCGCGGCTACGGCCGATTCCGTGGCGGCGCGCCCACCGCTGATCTTGCATGCCGCTCATCTACTCGACGTGTCGACGGGTCGGCTGCTGTCCCCCGGAGAGGTGTCGATCGAGGGCGAACGCATCAGCGCCGTCGGAACCGCGGTCGCGCATCCGGCCGGGTCGCAGCTGGTGGATCTCGGCGAATCGACGTTGCTCCCGGGTCTGATCGACGCGCATGTGCACCTGTTCCTGCATCCCGGCGCGGAGGACTTGCAAACGGTCGAGGAGTCCGTACCACAGCGAACCTTGCTCGCGGCAATGGCGGCGAGGGACGACGTGCTGGCCGGATTCACGGCGGAGCGTGACATGGGGACCGAAGGCGCCGGTTCCGCCGATACGGCCGTCCGTAACGCGATTGATGCGGGATTGATTCCAGGCCCGCGGCTGCGGATCAGCGGCAATGCGATCGACATCCTCGGGGGCCACGAGGATGCGAACAAGTTCAATCCGGCCCAGCATGTATTGTCGAACGCGGATTACGCGAATGACTCGGCCGAACTCGTCGCGACGATCCGCGAACAACACAAGGAAGGCTCGGATTTCGTCAAGATTTATCAGACCGGGCACGACCAGCTGCGGGATGGCGTTTTTCAGACGCCCTATCAATACAGCTTGGAGCAATTGCGAGCCGCGGTCGACGAGGCGGCGCGGCTCGGCACCGTGGTCGCCGTCCACGCCAATGGAGAACCCGGGACGCTTTATGCCGCCCAAGCGGGGGTGGCATCGATCGATCACGCGGCCCAGCTCAGTGCGGAGACCATGGCGCTCATGCGGCAAAAACACATTCCCGCCGTACCGACCTTCGCCGTGATCGAGTACTTCGCCACGCATGCCGCCACGCCGACCCAGGCTGCCCGCGAACAGGCGATGCTCGATTACAAGATCAAGGAATTCAAGCGGGAAGTCGCCGCCGGAATTCCGTTCGCGGTCGGCTCCGACGTCGGGCCGTTTCCACACGGCACTCAAGCCCGAGAACTCGAGCTCATGGTCCAATACGGCATGACGCCCCTCGCGGTGCTGCAGGCGGACTTGCTCAATGGCGCCAAGCTGCTGGGCTGGGGCGGACAAATCGGCGAGTTGAAGCCGGGTTACTATGCGGACATCATCGCCGTACCCGGAGATCCGCTCGAGGACATCCGTGTGCTCGAGCACGTGCGCTTCGTGATGAAGGGCGGTGCCGTGGTCAAGGCGGCCGTCGGTCAGGCCGACATCGAAACCGCGACGCTCGTCCAACCAGCAAATGGCCGAGGACTCCCCGGCTTACCGCATGCTGACCTAGGCAAGCTTGGGGTCGATCCCTCGCACGCTGCGGCGGCGTCCAGCGACCAATCCAACGCCCGCGAGCCCGGACAGCAGCAACGGCAACCCGGGCGGTAGCGGAACCGGGGTGATGTCGAGCACACCCGAGTAGGAACCGCCGGCGGAGCCGTCTGCGAGACCCCGAATCTCGAGCACATAGGTGCCGCTCGCCAGCGTCTGGGTGGGATCGAGCACGATCGTGGACCCGCTGACCTCCGGGTTGAGCGTGAAATTCGTGATGCTCAGATTGTCGTTGACCATGTTGCTGGGCACGAACGATGGCAGCGAGGGATTGCCGCTCAACATGAATAATTGCGCGTCCAGATTGACGATCTGCGTGTTGCTGCCGCCGCTGGACAAGCTGATGGTCGAGGTGATTGCGTCAGCGACGCTCGTACTCACCGTGAAGACGAAATTATCATAAAAACCGTAAGTGCCTGACGGGACACCGCTCGCTGCAATGGCGGTCTGGGTCGTTGCGAACCCGTCGCCATAGGTATAAGAACTTGCGGCATTGCCTGAGACGTCGTTATCGATCACGGCGCCTGCCGTCGTCGTGTTCGGATTCGCATTCGTGTACGAATTTCCCAGCGTGAGCTGGCCGCCTGGGCCAACCACGATCGTACTTGCAAGAGTCACGTTGCCGACCAAAAGTGCCGCGCCCGTCAATACGACGGAGAGAACGGGGGAATTGGGTGCTGTGTGTTTCAACATGGGTGTGTGAGCCTCCGTGTCCCGGGGGAACTGCGCTGGTGTGTGCACAGCGCAGCCCGAACCCGACGTCACAGCTTCGCAAGCCAATAATGCAGCCCCGTGATCGGGAGATGACAATTGGGTCTCATGAACCGCCAAAAACGAGCCTAGCTCGTCAGGCTCGCCTGCACCTGCCGCCGAAACTCCAGGGGTCGCGAGATGCGCTGAAACGATTCCCGTGTACCGCCCGTACCCGTCACGGTGATCGTGCCATAGCCCAGGATTCGTCCCATGAGAGTCTGGTCGACGCCGATGCCCTCTACCTTGGTCAACAACAATTCCAGCGAATGGCGCCGGATCAACCCGACTTTGATCAAAACGCGCTTATTGGTGACCGCGAATTCGGAGCTCAGGGAATCGACCCAGGGCGGCACCAAGGACAGTACGGCGATGACGGCGAGCACGGCGCCCGCGATCCAGCCGTGGTGAAGCCCCAGAGCCGCGACACCCACGGCAACGGCGATCGCGGAGAACAGGAACACGAGAGGCCAGAAGTAAATGATCCAATGCAGTTTGGCCCAGTAGGTCACCTGCTCGTTTGGCAGCAGATTGTTCTCGACATAGCTCATGAACGCTCCAAGGGGGGCAGGCTTGCACCTGCCCAGCTTAAACTCCGAACTCGCTCAGGGGTACCCAACAGCGAGAAGAAGCCCTGGTCGGTGAGCGTTCAGGGGCTCATCACCCGCCGACGTCTCGTCGTCCGCTCGACGGGCGCCTCGCATCCCGAGAGGTCTTTCAACACCTCATCGAGCAGCCTCGGTCGATCGAAAAAATATCCCTGTCCGAAGTCCACGCCAAGTTCCCGCAGCCGGGCTGCGACTTCCGCGGTCTCGACGAATTCGGCGACCGTCTCCATGCCGATTTCTTGGGCGATTTGTGCCAAAGCGCGAATGAGGGCTCGCGAACGCCCGTTCGTGAGCACGTCCCGGACGAATTGTCCGTCGATCTTGATCCGATAGACGTCCAGATCCTTCAAATGCACGAGCGAGGACAAGCCGGTGCCGAAATCATCCAACGCAATCCTCGAACCGATGTCCTTCATTCGGGATATGAAGCGAGCAGTTGCCTTCGGATTGCGAAGGGCGGCGGTCTCCGTGATCTCGAAGTCGATGAGGCCGGCGGGAATCTCGTTCTTCCTGATTTCGGCACGGACGAAGTCGGCAAAGTCCGACTCGCCGATCGACTGGCCGGTCACATTGACGGTAAAACTGACACCCTGGCTCCGCAGGGCTTGGCTGATCGCCGCGAGGCGCGAGATCACCCGCGAAACGACCCACCGATCCAGTCGTTCGAGGAGCTGGTAGCGTTCGGCAGCGGCGATGAAGCCGGCGATGCTGACCTCCGTGCCGTCCTCGCCTTGGAGGCGCAGCAGAATCTCGTGATGATTGACCGCGCTGCTGCCGTCCAGTGCGACGATCGGCTGCGCGTGCAGCGTGAATCGGTCCTGCTCGAGCGCTTCCAGGATCACACGGGACTCATAAACCTCCTCGTGGCGGCGCATCACGGTGTTGTCGCCCGTGGCGTAGACTTCGACGCGGTTGCGGCCCCGATCCTTGGCCACCCGGCAGGCCGTTTCGGCCGCGGCGAGCGCATGCTGAAGGGAGCCGGCGTCATCGAGCGTCGAGACGCCAAGACTGACGGACAGCTGCGTTTGGGGGTTGCCGGAGTCGAGGCGGGAGGTGCCCAACCGAACCTTCTCAGCCCAGGTGCGGGCCTGATTGAGGGTGTGATCGGGTAGAACGGCGGCGAATCGATCACCCGATAGGTGACTGGCAAAACCACCGATCGGGAGAAGTTCCGCTTGCCACAGGCGTCCTACCTCCCGGATAAGTTTGTCGCCCGCGGCAAATCCGGCCAACTCGTTGATGACGTGAACTTGGTCGAGATTCGCGTACACCACGGACGCCGTTCCCGACGATTGACAGCAATGCTCGACTTCCGACTCGAATGCGGGCCTGGAAAGTAGGCCCGTCGAGACCTCGAGACGTTCGATCAATGACCGCGTTGCGGCCGACGTCGATGCGGAAAGAATCGCCAGATCCTCGGCGCTGAACGGGATTTGGTCGTGAGTTCGGAACGAGGCGATGAAGCCGTGGACGCGTTTCTCACTCGATAACGGACATACGAGCATTCTGAATGGCACGACGGGCGCGTCGGTCATGCGCCGGACCCGATTCATGATCGGCTGTTTGAGACGCCCCTCGCTGACCAAGGGCCATAGGAAACCTCTGATCAATTCATCGATCGTCGACCGGGCATCCTGTGCCGGGCGGGGCCAAACCCTCAGGGCGAACGCGGCCGGCGCGTACACGATGAGGTAGGCGCTCGCCAATTGTCTCTCCAGTCCTTCGAGAAATCGATCCATGCGGTCAGCCCGAGGAACGGTGTGCCCCCCTCAGCCTCAAATTGTGCAACACCATAAAAGCCGCGACGATGAAGCATGCCGCGCGGACAACCGGAAAACGGCTCCCTGCGTCACGTTTTGTGACATCTTGACATTACGGCATCGCCGCATTTCCGAGGGCGGGTGTTACCACGGGCTTGGACAACGGGCGGTCGCGGCACCAGAATTGGCCGCCTCCATGTGCATGCGTTCTCCGGTGTTGCTGCAGATAACGCAACGGTCGCCAGCGGGAGTGTCGTTGAATGGCGTTAGAACAAGGACGACCGCCTCATTTCGCTAAGCCACCGTTTTCTTTGCTGTTCAAAACCGGCAAAAATACCGGCAATAAAACGCATAAGACAGGTGTATATGTGTATTGTATTCAATAACTTGAACCGGCACTATATCCGGCATTATGGTCGACATAGCGGCAATGGAACCGATGCTGGTACCCGAGGGCGATTCCACTCTGGACGATCTCACGTTCGACCTTAACCGCCGAACTGCCAGTTTGGCGGGATCGATGCACCCGGAGATTCAAAAGGAACTTGGCCGGTTGGTTCGCTCAATGAACTGCTATTACTCCAATTTCATTGAGGGCTCTCAAACCACCCCGCGAGAGATTGAACGTGCGCTTCGTAAAGAGTTCGCGACGGACCATCGGCAAAGGGCTCTTCAACATGAGGCGCTTGCGCATATTCATGTTCAGCAACTAATCGACACGGGCGCCGACCCGCAGGATTGGCCAGCAAGTGATGCCTATGTTCGCTGGCTGCATCGCGAATTCTGCAGTCGGTTGCCGCCCGAAATGCTGGTCATGCGCACTGTCGAGACAGATCGAGAGGTCGTTGTCGTTCCCGGGGAGTACCGGACCGGCACTGTCGACGTCGGAAGTCATACTCCGCCGAGGCATACTCTGCTGCCAGATTTCATGCAGCGCTTCACGGAAGCGTATCGCCATGATCGCTTGTCGAAGCCGCGACAGTTGATGTCGGTGGCCGCCGCGCACCATCGCTTTACATGGATACACCCATTTGCGGACGGCAACGGTCGAGTCGCACGTTTGATGTCTCACGCCATGTTTCTGAGATTACTTGGCAGCCACAGTCTATGGTCGGTTTCCCGCGGTCTGGCCCGCAATGCCGAAAAATACAAAGCACGGCTAGCAGCCGCGGATCTTCCCAAGCGCAACTCCCTTGATGGCCGAGGCGCGCTCTCGTTGGAGGAACTTAAAGCGTTTTGCGTTTTTTTTCTTACTGCCTCAATCGATCAAGTCGATTTCATGCATAAGCTGCTTCAGCCACAAGAAATTCTTCGTCGAATGGAGATCTACATAACTGACGAAGTTGTAGCAAAGCGGCTTCCAAAAGGCTCGTTTGAAATGCTCAGGGAAGCGTTCTATAGGGGCAGTGTTCAGCGAGGGGAAGCCAAGAACATTACAGGGTATGAGGAAAGGCGGGCACGAGAAACCTTGTCCACTCTGCTGGATCGAGGATTACTCGTTACCACCGGCCCGCGGGCGCCGGTAAGCCTCGGATTTCCAGCCGAAGCACTCGACAGGTGGCTACCCAATCTGTACCCCATGGATCTGGCCTCGAGCCCTGGCGCTTAGTGGAGTAATCATATGGACGCGTTGGACCCCATGATTCGTAGCAGAAAAGGCCATCAGAGTAGTAGCACCCTCGAGGGCACAAAAAAACCCCGGGCTCTTCCGAACCCGGGGTCATTTTGGTTGAGGCTATCGTTGTTGTTGTTGGCGTCTTCTTATTCAGCTGCCTCGGTATCCCCCGCCGGAACTGCATCATCCGAATCACCCATGCCGCCGCTGACGTCCATGAAGCTGCGACGCCGCGTGTCATCGAAGGCACGCCGACGGCGTGCGTGGTAGGCAAACCCCGTACCGGCCGGAATCAACCGACCCACGATGACGTTCTCCTTCAAGCCGCGTAGATCATCCTTGAGACCGCGTACGGCGGCTTCGGTGAGCACGCGCGTGGTTTCCTGGAACGAGGCGGCCGAGATGAAGGATTCCGTCGCGAGCGAGGCCTTCGTGATACCCAGCAGCAAGGGCTCCCAGGTCGACTGGTGCTTGCCCTCGGTCTTCTGCTTGGCGATGACGTCGAGCAGGCGACCGCGATCCATCTGCTCGCCGCGCAGCAGAGCCGAATCACCCGTGTCCAGCACCTCGATCTTGCGCAACATCTGCCGCACGATGACTTCGATGTGCTTGTCGTTGATCTTCACGCCCTGCAGACGGTAGACGTCCTGAATCTCGCGGACCAGATAGTTCGCCAGCGCCTCGACGCCCTGCAAGCGCAGGATGTCGTGCGGGTTCGGCTCTCCGTCGGCGATGACTTCGCCCTTCTCGACCTGTTCGCCTTCGAACACGTTGAGATGCCGCCACTTCGGAATCAGCTCCTCGTACTTGTCGGTCTGCTCGTTCGTGATGATCAAGCGGCGCTTGCCCTTGGTCTCCTTGCCGAAGCTGACCGTGCCGCTGCGTTCCGCGAGGATCGCGGAGTCCTTCGGCTTGCGGGCCTCGAACAAGTCCGCGACGCGCGGCAGACCGCCCGTGATGTCGCGGGTCTTCGAAGACTCCTGCGGGATGCGCGCGATGACGTCGCCGACCGAGACCTTGGCCCCGTCCTCGAGGCTCACGATCGCGCCCGCCGGCAGCGCGTAGACCGCCGGTATGTCGGTGTTGGCGAACGTGACCTCCTTGCCCTTCGCGTTGGTCAGGCGCACGACGGGGCGCAGGTCCTTGCCGCCGGAACCCCGCTGCTTCGGATCGAGCACGACCGTGCTGGTGAGACCCGTGACGTCGTCCACCTGGCTCGTGACGGTGATGCCGTCGACGAAGTCGGAGAACTTGATCATGCCGGCCACTTCGGTGACGACCGGATGGGTATGCGGATCCCAGTTCGCGGTCGACTGGCCGGCCGCCACGACATCGCCGTCGTTGACGGTGATCGTCGCGCCGTACGGGATCTTGTAGCGTTCGCGCTCGCGACCGAATTCATCGACGACGCCCAACTCGCCCGAGCGCGACACCGCGACCAGGTGTCCCTTTTCGTGGCGCACCGTCTTGATGTTGTGCAGGCGGATCGTGCCCTTGCTCTTGACCTCGACGCCGTTCGCCGCCGCCGCCCGCGAGGCCGCACCACCGACGTGGAAGGTGCGCATCGTGAGCTGCGTGCCCGGCTCGCCGATCGATTGCGCCGCGATGACGCCGACCGCCTCGCCGATGTTGATGCGGTGACCACGACCCAGATCGCGGCCATAGCACTGCGCGCAGACGCCGTAGCGCGTGTCACAGGTGATCGGCGACCGGACCTGGACCTGGTCGATGCCCATCTTCTCGAGGAGCTTGACGAGGCCTTCGTCGATCAAGGTTCCCGCCTTCACGAGCACTTCGCCGCTGGAGGCGACCACGACGTCTTCGGAGACGACGCGACCGAGCACCCGCTCACCCAAGCCCTCGACGACGTCGCCGCCCTCGACGATCGGCGTGATCGAAAGGCCGTTCAGCGTGCCGCAATCGATCTCCGTGACCACGAGATCCTGGGCGACGTCGACGAGCCGGCGGGTCAGGTACCCGGAATTCGCCGTCTTCAAGGCCGTGTCGGCCAGGCCCTTGCGGGCGCCGTGGGTCGAGATGAAGTACTGAAGGACGTTCAAGCCCTCACGGAAATTCGCCGTGATCGGGGTTTCGATGATCGAACCGTCGGGCTTCGCCATCAGGCCGCGCATGCCGGCCAGCTGACGGATCTGGGCCGCGGAACCGCGGGCGCCGGAGTCGGCCATCATGAAGATCGAATTGAAGGACTTCTGACGGACCTTGTTGCCCTTGGCGTCGGCGACCTCGTCGGTGCCGAGCTTTTCCATCATGGCCTTGGCGACCTGATCGTTGGTGCGCGACCAGATGTCCACGACCTTGTTGTAGCGCTCGCCGTTCGTGACCAAACCCGAGGAATATTGCTCCTGGATTTCCTTCACTTCGCGTTCTGCCGAGGCCAGGATCTTGGTCTTCTGCGTCGGCACGACCATGTCGTCGACGCCGATCGAGACGCCCGCGCGCGTCGCATACTTGAAGCCCGTGTACATCAACTGGTCGGCGAAGACGACCGTCTCCTTGAGACCGACGGTGCGGTAGCACGCATTGATCGTCGCAGAGATCGTCTTCTTCGTCATGTCCTGGTTGATCGCATCGAAGGACAGACCGGGTGGCAGGATCTCGGACAGCAGCGCGCGTCCCGCCGTGGTGTTGACCACACGCACGTGTTCGGTCAGCGGACCGCCTTTGACTTCGCGCGTGTGCTCCGAGAGACGCACCTTGATCTTCGCCTGAAGATCCAGATGGCGGCTCTCATAGGCGCGATGCACTTCGGCGACGTCGCTGAAGGCCATCCCTTCGCCCTTGGCGCCGACGCGCTCGCGAGTCATGTAGTAAAGCCCAAGCACCACGTCCTGGGACGGCACGATGATCGGATCGCCGTTCGCGGGCGACAGAATGTTGTTGGACGACATCATCAGGGCGCGAGCTTCGAGCTGCGCCTCGATCGACAGCGGCACGTGAACGGCCATTTGGTCGCCGTCGAAGTCGGCGTTGAACGCCGTGCAAACGAGCGGGTGCAACTGGATCGCCTTGCCCTCGATCAGCACGGGCTCGAACGCCTGGATGCCGAGACGGTGCAGGGTCGGGGCGCGGTTCAGGAGAACGGGATGTTCGCGGATCACCTCTTCGAGGATGTCCCAGACCTCCGGTCCCTCCCGCTCGACGAGCCGCTTCGCGGCCTTGATCGTCGAGGCTTCGCCGCGCAGCTGCAGCTTCGAGA
>Ga0116231_10005835_pt1 | contig 23987 bp, 13 predicted proteins | sample S1TSphgellanicum_2_FD_89695 | JGI IMG/M metagenome (GOLD analysis project Ga0116231, IMG submission 89695) | Host-associated microbial communities from peat moss isolated from Minnesota, USA - S1T2_Fd - Sphagnum magellanicum MG | ecosystem: Host-associated > Plants > Peat moss > Unclassified...
ATAATACAAGAAAAAAGTTGCCCTTTTTTCGCTGGCTGGAAATATCGTTGGGCCTGGTGGGGCACTTTAAATTCCTCTCCCCCTTTTCCCCCAAAATTTTTTTTCCAGGGGGGGGGGGGGGGGGGAGACAATTAAAACTCTGTTGGATGTGATAAACATTGGTAGAAGGCCAAATTTTTATTAATAAAATTATTAAAAATTAAAAGAGCCCAATAGGTAGTGTGTTCTTAGGAAGGGCTATTCGTCCAGGCGAAAAATAGTGGCAGCCAATTTTAGGAATATAATTTCCATGCAACCAGTGAGAAGTTGAGTCATGGATGAAGGGGCCTCCCTATTTTTGTTGTGGGTGAGGGGTGTGGGCGGACCTGCTCTCAAATATGGAGTAGACGCATGCAGTTGGGCAGTTTGTCGTGCTTGGCAGAAGAGCTCTATCCTTGAAATTGGATCAAACTACAAAATATGATTGAAAATCCCCGTGCAAATTCTGTGCTATTCTCCTGCAATGATGCATTTGTTGAAGTTTGGACCATAATTCTCTAGTGTTGGCGGAGGGTGTTATTATTAGGTCATGTTTTGGCAGTGCTTGCAATAGGACCCGCTTCAGGAAGCGTTGGAACTGGTTTAAAATCATACCTTCGGTGAGATCTCACGCTTACTAAGTTGCATTTATCAAGGCATTAAGTATTGGCAGAGTTCATAACGTTTCTGTTCCATTGAATGTTGAGCTTGATTGTGCCAGGATTCACAGCGTTTTTTCTAGGCGTTTTTTAATGTAGCCTAAACAAGGTCTGAAGTTCAAATCTTTTATCAACCTTCTATATTTAAAGTTACACTCTTGATATATCAGTAAATTCACCCTGTATTCACCCTCTCTTTCACCCCTATCCCCTCTGCTTTCATTCGCTATCCCCTCTTTCAATGGTATCTGCAAAGTAAGGAAATTTTATTAAATCTCAGTATGACATGCTGAAACTCAGAGTTTAATGCACAAGGTTCGAGATTAATTATAGTAGTTGTACAGGTAGGAGCAGTGAAAGTATATGTAGCAGCAGTGGAGGCGCTCAGGACGGAACTCAGGAACTAGTTTGGGTCACAGTTATTTCGTTTTGTAAAATTTTCATTCCCCAGCTACGTGTTTGATGGCCTATTATGCCGAAACTGGCCGTTCTAGCCCCCTAATCGCATGACTTTATGGACAAATCTACTGAAAAGCAAGTATAAAAATCTGGCAAATTTTACTTTGTTTTCATAACTTCAGATTAAAACATCATACATCATTCCAAAATCATGTCATCTTCCAATTTCACTTGTGGTATATAATATTACGTTGTCTACTTACGAGAGATCCACAACTTCATGAGCATCTTTGAGTTTTGTTGAACATTGTCTAACATTCACTGCAGCATCGAATCAATCAGAGCTTCAAGACACTTTATAATGTTGAAAATAGAGCCAACCCAGCCTCTTTTCTCACCCTTTGTGCTCATGGAGATAGTCTCTAATGCCTACTTTGATGCAAATGGGGCCCACATCTTATGTACAACTCAATTTGGGGAAGTTCAATTAGTGTGAACAGATAGGGTTTTGAAAATTTTCATGTAACATGAATGATGAGTAGCGAAAGTTAGTATTTGGGTGCATGACTGGGGAGGTGCCAGAAAACAGATGCACGGTGCAGCTGACCCTGCATTAATTGTGGGGATTTGGGTTGACATGATGCCCCCACGTTCATGGCACAGGTCACTTTGAGAGATAAACTGACCAGAGACTGCTAGGTTACTTTGGACACTGTTGAATTACTGAAGAAACAGTGGAAGACTGTTCTCTGACTCTGGTCCATTAGATAAACACATGCTAGAACAAGGGGTGTGTCACACTGTGGCCTTGCCATTTACATTAAAAAGTATCTTAAGGCAAAAGAAGAATTATGGAAACTCAATAATTTCACCATGCAAAAATTTAGTCTTCAAAAAATCCTCTAAAAGAAACCAAAATCCTTCAAGATATTATAACTATATAACTAATCTCAAGTTTCAACACAAGCCAAAATATCATGTTTCAAAGATCCTCATATAGAAATAGACCTATTATGTAGGGTCCAAAATCCATTAGGCTACTATACTCTATAATGAATCTAAACACAATATCCTTGCCTTGGTAGGCAAGGCCAACAAATTGAATTGATGGATCATGGTGGACACTTTTGATTTGGAAATGCCTGTTGCCTTCTGTGGTCTATCAGTCTAGTGGGAGGGGTTATCAAGGGTTTAAACTTCAATTCAGCAAGTGAATAACAACATAGGCCTAGTCTAAACACCAATGAACATAACTTAGTCCTGTAAACTTCAAAACTGAATGTGGTGATGGCAAAAGATTGTTAACTGAGGTCGTTGGATGTGTACAGGCTACAGTGTGCATGCTGGCACAGCAAGCTTGTGTTGTAATGAGTGCTGTGATGTTGCGCCTTGCCCAATTGGTTCCATAGCACAATGTAAGGTGCCAGTAAATGCATGGAAATTCCACAATCAAGCCCCAGAATTAAGCTTGAAAAAATAATGATACCTTTGGTCTGTTTCCCTCACTCGATCAAGATTCAAATCCATGTGATGCGGCTGTCGCCCACCTTTCCCTCTGGGGTTTCTCTGTATCAACCCCAGGCTTTTCAAAGGCTTTTGGATCCATTTTCTTCCTGGTTCCCTGTCCATTTAAGAAATATTTTCTTGGGTCATGTGATGATGATTTGCTTGATTTTAAGGACCATGCCAGTGGTTGCACTTACCCACACCAACCCATTGATGTCATTAGGAGTTTTCTCGTTTTCTTTTTGTTTTGGGGAGAGGGTGGAGGAAGGGTGTAATCTTGTCTTTTTTTGGGACATTACTGATGAAACCTTGCCAAGCTATATAAAACAAAGCACCCAGCAAAGGGGGAAAGCAAGAACAAAGAAAGAGGAGCTAGAAGCACAACAACCCAAAGGGTGTCACAAAGGGGCAAAGGAACAAATTATTTCTGTAGTGAAATCTTTAAACGGGCTTGGACTTCTACTGTGGAAGTCACAATCGCCACCTGGGCTGGTATCAGATTGGATGATATGAGTAGGGATTCAAAGAGGCAGACTAGATTGGAGGACTTCTAGAACAAAAGAATTGAGACTTTGTTGCCATTTGGGCATCTTTGTGGAGTGGAATGGCTGTCTTCACTAGAAACACCCCTCCCCTGTTATATTTTCTCATTGACACTTTGATTCTGTGATGCTGTTGTTGTTGTCCCTGCCCACCTCATTGTGCGGCTTTGTCTGAATCAACGCCAGACTCTATTTGGGGTTCCTCTGAATCAACTCCAGACCTCAAAATATGAGAGCTAATCAGTGTTGTGCCTGGAAGTGTCAATAGTCGTATATATGGAGTGTAAATCATTTACACTTACACTATTGTCACATACATATGTATTTAGAAGCTCAGTGTAAATATTTGTCAAATACACTTACACAGACTCACACAAACTCATGTAAATGTTTTGGGGGGACATGCAAGTATATTTACTAAAGGCTTTTTTAGAGTCTTTGGGCCTCCTTTCACCACCAAACCCCTCTTTCTGTAGTATTGTAAAAGAAATTGTATTGAATTTGGGTATGAAATGCTGAAACTCAGCATTTAATGCATAAGGTTCAAGAGTAATTTATAGTAGTTGTACAGGTGGGAGTAGTGAAATTATATGTAGCAATTGTGGAGGTGCCAGGAAAAGGGAAAGTCAAGGTGAACTCTGTTTAGCACAAAAATTGATGGTTTTCTGAGTTCCTTCCCCCTCCCCCCTTGAATACTATTTTTAGCTGTTTTTCAAAAATCTCACCCTGTTTATTACCAAACTCAAGCTTCTAGAGTTGTGTTTTTCTAACTTTAAAGATAAATCTATTGTATGCCCTTACTTTTTTACAAATTCATATTGATTAGTTGTAGATGCATGTTTCATGTTTATTTTGTGCAATGAACCATTTGGTTGGCCTATCACCAAAAACATTATGGAATCCCCTTCCTTAAGTAAAAATCATATTTTTCATATTGTTTTACATTTACATTATTTAATACATTCATTTAAAATGATATAAGTGTATTTGTTTTATGCTTACATTATTTTTCATGGCCACATAAAATCATATAAATGTATTTATTTTTACAATTGCATGATTTTACACGACATAAAATAAATTTACACGATTTTGCACTTACATGTTTCATGTTGAACATTTTCACTTACATTACATTCCCAAACCATTTACACACACAACATTAATACTAACCTCCTCCCATTTCATGAATAGTACAATATGTATGCATGCACCTTATAACATCCTTCCTAGTGCGTGGCATAACATGTTTTGAATGAAGAACAATAAATATTATGTTGGATCAGGGGAGTAAAATGATTTTGGACTAGCATTTTTCATTGGTGAAAAACATTGCATAGTTTTAACACATGGTATTGATTAACTGAATTGATTGATTGGTCAAGGTGGTTTGCTATTATAGTTTCACACATTTCACAATCCCAACTTTTTATGTGTGGATAGAGCATGGAAATAATAAACATGGGGTGAACACTAGACAAGAGCAACGAATTGAATGTAACATTGGTCTTGATGAAGTTCCAAAACAATGCCCAACAAGAAAAATGTTTTCGAAATTTTTTAATTGTACTGGAACTTTATTAACATTTTAATTATCTTTCTTACACAATATTTTCAAGGAACATAACGATCTGGTGGTTAGAATCTCCCATTTCAACCAAAGGGTTTAGGGTTCATTTTTTTGCATTTATTTTGTCTATGAACAAAATGGATGAAAAAAAAACTTTTAATTATTTTATTTAGTTCAATGCCCTAGGAAGAAAGGGACTTTCCTCATAGATGAGACAAAATGGTAGCCCCAACTACACTCCCTAAAGAAAAAAGGAATAACTTTCCAAAATGAAAGGAACTAAATTGCCCTAGGGTGAAAATACAATATGGATGATTACATAATCTTGTTACAATTTGATTATTGGCCATGGAACAAAAAAAAAGGAATAAGATATGAAAGGAATTCAATAAAATAATAATTATATGAATGATCACATCACATGAAATTTGAGTTGCCATAACATATTGGACTTTTGAAATGTTATAAAATCACATCACAACCCATATTATATGATTATGGATTCCACACATTTATTAAAATGTCTAATTGAATGATTTTTGGGGACATGTAAAGTATTTTGATGCAATTGAAATAAAGGAAGAAAATTTTGAAAGATTTTGATGACCATAATTTGAAATATATGATGAAATATGATTTTTTATGAATTTATTTATTTAAATAATTCATTTTTTCAATTTTCAAATGTAAATTTTTGATATAATTACCTACCATTGATAAAGTACTAAAAGAAAAAAAACATTTATTTATCCTTGACATATGATTTGTGTAATATAATTATCTTGCTTATAGTGTATTTACAATGTTATTTTGATCATTTTTGGCATTATTATGGACTCCGCACATGTTGGAATGTATTACACCTTAATGTGTTTTTGCTTCGAGGAATAATTCTCAGGGAGAAAAGGATTAAGTTGTTTTAGAGAACAATTTTCGTTAAGGAAAAAAGGATTAAATTATCTTGTGGAACAACTTCCTTCGGGGAGAAAGTTCTTGAATGTTTGACAAGAAAGTCAAAGGGGTAATTTTTTTCCAAATTAAACATTCTTTATACCATTGAAAAGCTATCAAAACATATATATTTAAAATGATCTTGCATTCTTAATTTGAGGTTGTGAGCTAAAAGTTATGACCAAAAAAAAGTTGGGAATTAAATTTTCCAAGTCCCCTTTTCATTAGGGAGGAGGGGAGTTCCTCTCTTTGATTCAATTCCCTTTCCCCAATAGGAAAAAGGGATTCAATTGCCCTGAGGAGCAACTTCCCTTGGGGAAAAAAATCTTAAATGTATGACAAGAAAGCTCAAGTGGCAAACATTATTTGAATTAAACATTTTATATACCATTGGAAAGCTTTTCCAACATAGATATCTAAAATGGTGTTTGATTTTTGAGGTTATGAACATAAAGTTATCAAAAAATGAAAAATTGGGGGCAATTTTTCCAACACTATTTCTCCCATGGGCAGTTGAATATTCTTCTCCTTGGGGGACAAGGCTTTCTTCCAAGGGGACAAAGGAGCATTGGAAAATTTGACCCCTGACTTTTCTTTTTTCCATGACATTCCATTCATAACCTCAAATCTAAAATGCAAAATTACTTTAAATATATAAGTTTCAAGAACTTTCTAGTGGTATACATAAGGTTTAATTTGGACAATGTTTATCCTTTGAGCTTTCTTATAAACATTTGGGAACTTGCTCCTTGAAGGAAATTGTTCCATGGGGCAACTTAATCCTTTTCTCCTCGAGGGAGAAAGCAATTTGAAAAATTTAACTTTCAACGTTTCTTTTTGTCATAACTTTTTGTTCAAAACTCAAATCAAGAATGCAAAATCATTTTAGATATCCACGTTTTGAAAAAATTTCAATGTTATAAGTAATCTTTGATTTGGACAAAGTTTACCTTCTTTATTTTCTTGTCAAAACTTCAAGAAGTTGCTCCCCTAAGTGATTTAATCCCTATCTACCTAGGGGAAGTTGCTCCCTTGAACAACTTAATATCTTTCTCCTTGAAAAGTTGTTCCTTTCACCTTGGGGTACATGGTTGGGGCTATCATTTTTTCTTCCTTGAGAAAAAACCTTTTCTCCCCAAACATTTACCTTGAAGAAATTGCCTAAAGGCTATTTTTTTTAATCCATTTTGTTCATGGAAGGAAAAAAAATTGAAAAAAAATCAAACCTTGAACCCTTTGGTTGAAAGGGGAAATTCTAACCACTAAATCATTTTTTTCCCATTGAGAATATTGTGTAAAAAAGATAACTAAAATGTTAATCATAGTTTGGGTATAATCAAAAGAATTTGAGAATAATTTTTTTGTTGGGCATTGCTTTGTAACTATGTTGAGATTAGTATATCATATAATTCATTGTTTTTGTTTAATGTTCATCTATCTCTTGAACATGATATTTACTCTCGGAGACTTGGTATGTCGCAACCCTAACCTTGGGCACATGACCAAGTCAAGGACTTGCAAAGGTGCGGGCCAAGAGTGAAGCCTGGGAGTCACATTTCATATTCCCGGGAGTGCAGGAGAATGTGAGGGAATGAATCCCACACTCCCAAGTGAACTCTCACATTAGGAGTTGGAGTCCGATGGATTCTCGAATTTTCAGAGGGCGATTATAGGGGTCAAAATTCATTGGATTGAATATTCCCTTATATCATTGGAAAGATCTTGGAACAAATATGCCTAAAATGGGCTTGCATTATCCATTTGGATATTTAAAACATAAGTTATGGCCAAAAGAAGGGTTGGGAGTCAAATTGCCAATTTGACTTCCAACCATTAAAAGTTGAGAATTGCCTCAATTTATTTGTGTGTAGGTGGTGTGTCATATACTGTTGAAAAGCTCTCAACAAGGGCTACAACTTTTCTTTAGACTTGATCTCAATCAAAGGTCTTCACACAAAGTTATGGGCCTCCAAAGTTGCGGGAGTCCCAATTTTGGGAATTTTGGGACTCCAACTTGGGAGTCTCAGGACAAAATAACATTTGGGTGCTAGTCTCATAGCCACGCATAAAGAATGTTATAAGGGGGAAGGTGGTGGCTTCCCCCAAGTCTGGGCCGTGGTGAGTCTTGTGAGTCTGTGTTTACCTGTGGTTCGTTTGTGTACCAAAGGTGTTCCAATTACGCACTAACCAACTTCTTGTTTGGTTTGTGCAAGTCCGTGTGAGTAAGTGAATTGCTTATCATTCTTCCTAGTCTCCATCCCGGAGTTCCAGCACGCCCCTCTACCCCAAAAGTGCTACAAGTCAAGGAGCATGCCCCAACTCCTGAACCTTTCGTTGTTTTCACCTTAAACTCACATTTGAGTCTATCAAAGAGCTTGGGAACGTGTCAATGAACCTAAACACACATAAAACATACATATCAAAGGGTGGGTTCTTATGTATTCTCTTTATGAATGGGATAGATATCACATTTAATAAACAAGCATAATATCTTTTGCATTCAATATTTTTCTTCCTTGATATGTCTTTTCCTTTAAAGAGTAAGTGTAGAATCCATCTTCTTTTCTTAAAAGGATATTCATATTTATACATATAGGTGCCCTCCAAATAAACTAGAAAATTTCTCCACATGTTTTACAAATTGGGAAGATAACAATTTGTAGAGTACATGGTACTCTAATGCTAAATTTTTGCCCCAAATCATGCATAGGAGGTGGAGGGTTCGTTCTTGTGCATACTCCTTAAGAAATATTTTCCTTTTACCATTTTTCAAATGTGAGTATAACAATTATGCCTAAAATTTTTCAAGTACATTAGACAAAAGATATTTTCATTATGCTTGCAAAAGGGGTTAAGCATCCCACTTCAATGTGGGGGGTGCCCTCCAATTAACATTAAACAAATTGGAGCATGTTTTTGCTCTTTCCACATGCTTGCACACTTTTTTCCATTACTAGCATAACTTTGCCCAAATTTTCCTCCTGCTAGTACCAATTCTTTTTTTTATTGATAAAATTCCCCAATTTTTTAAAATTTTAATTTAAATGCTAAAGTGAAGTGAATTTTGAGGTTTTCAATGGTTAGAATTTGAAAATAATAATAATTAGTGTTTCAATATGCTGCACATTACTTGTGATGGTTTTGTTTACTGTTTACAAGGGTTAAAAAAGTTATGTAAAGAACTTTTATAACATGTAAATTTTCAATACTAGAAATGTGCACCATCTAATGGTTCTCTTACATTAGAGCTGATCTAAGTAAGGTTGATTTGTTTTGGGGTCATCATTGAGTTTTTTTCATGAATATCTAATGTGAGATTGTTAAAGTTCATTTTATGTATTGGTCCACATTTATCCACATGATTTTTTGTGTGGATATGGTACCAAAAAATGATTTGATAAAAGAACATTAGTATGGGTTTTCATTTGTGTGGTAATATATTTGAAGATTATGGTTGGATGTTAAAGCTTATGTCAACTACATAAGAAATAACAAAAAGTTCACAAACACATGTATCATGTTGTTACATGATAATAACATAGGTTAATGGGTAAGGTGGAAGAAAACTTTCAAGATTTTCAAATGTTTTATGATTCAAAATTTCATTAGATGGTTTTCAAAAATTATATATTTATAATGAGATGCATGCAGATCAATGAATGATGATATCTAGTGGTTTTCATTGATGTGAATGCATTCAAAAGATTTTGTTTATATTGGATATTTTCACATAATTGAGAATATGAATGTTAATCATATTGTTGGTTTTTGAGATACCAAATGTAAATCATTTGTATAGCGATTGACATATGTTCATTTGTTAGCCATATTTGGTATTCTTGGAAATTTTTTAAGGAGTAGGATTTTATTTCAATTTTATGGAGGTAATTTCATAAAGTTTAGACATAAAATGTGAGAGATATTGAATTTTTAATGAATTTTTTTCATTTGAAATTTGATGAAAATCAATAAAAATTGAAGTTGAATGAAAAATGGATTTCAAACTTTACATCCTAAAGATGGTATACATTGCCCCATTCAACATTATTTGGTTTGCTAGAAAACCATCATGTGAGGTTCAACAATTTTGGGTTTTAATTTCATCCAAGTGTCTTGGAACAAATGAATATTTTTTAATGTTGACTAGTGGGCTCTTATGTCGTTGGCCCAAGTGTGACGATTTTCAAGGTTTTAAGGATACAACTTTCTAAAAAAATCTTTCAAGGCTCTAGAAGACATACCTAAGGTGAAATGTGATGGTATGAAAATAGAAATAGGATGGCCTATGGGAAATTTTGTGTGCATTTCTCACATACGATGGGGGAGGTCAAACAAAGGGCCATATGAGGACAAAACATTCATTGGTTGAAATAACTTATGTGTTATTGGCCAAAATATGAAACATGTGTATGTGAAAAAAACCCCTTATTAACCCAAGTGTTAAGGTTTGGGATATGATAAGGTAGACAAAATGGCCAATATGATAAGGAAAAATTGATTGATTGAAATGGTTCAAGTGCTATTGGTCAAAGTGTCGCAACCCCATTTTGAGGGAAGTGTGAGGTCGCCACTCACACTCTCGAAAATGGGATTTGGGAGTCCTCCGGGACTCTCGAAAACTCAGAACGCAATTTCACGGGTCAAAATACCTCGCATTGAAGTGTTCTTTATATCATTGAAAAGGTCTTGAAGTTTAGATGTCCAAAATGGCTCGTATGAGCCATTTGGACATATGTAGCACAAGTTATGGTTGAAGGAAGGGCCGGGAGTCAAATTGGCAATTTGACTCCCGACCACTAAAAGTCGGGAATCGACCTGATCCCAGTGTGTGTAGGTGGAGTGCAATACACCGTTGGAAAGATTTCAAGGAGAGCTACAAGTTTGCTTCAAAGCTCGTCCCAATCGGAGATTGGGGCGAGAAGTTATGAACGCCCAAAGTCCCAGGAGTCCAAACTAGGACAATTTTGGGACTTCACTTTGGGAGTCCTGGGAAAAAGTGCCATTCGGATGCAAGTGCGGCTGTGAGACGCAGATAATACTATATGGGGGAAGGTGGTGGCTTCCCCCGAGTCCGGGCCGTGGTGAGTCAAGTAAGTCCAAGGTTACCCGTGGTTTGTTCCAACACCAAGAATGTTCTGAATGAGTACTAACCAACTTGTTGGTTGGTTTTGGATGCAGGACTGAGTAACTAAATAGCTTGTCCCTCTTCCTAGTCTAATCATGGAGCTTTCAGCACGTCCCTCTTACCCCCTTTAATGCTGGAAGCTGGAAGCGTGCCCCGAATCCCCCGCATTTCTGCAACTTGAGTGACTTAGCCCCAACTTGGGGCTAACTAGGGACTTGGGAGCACGTCACAAAGTGTGAAGCAAATGTGAATAGGACCCTTTATTGACCCAAGTGTAAACTTACCTATCATTGGTTTCAAGTGTTAAGGTTTGGGATGTGAAATGACCAATTTGAAGAAGAGGCATTAATTAATGGAAAAAATCAATTGTGTAAATTTTAATTAATTTTCAATTAATTTACAATGACAGAATGACCATGCTAACTTCAATATAAAAAAGTTCTATTCATCAATCCAAAATTTGCAAAATAAACCTCATGTACATAGTTCTAATTGAACTTGTGTCCAAATCTTTGAAGGCAAAAAACATATTTACTAAAAATCAGCTATAATTGAAAATTGCTAAAAATATAGGTGTTTAAATATGGATTTACTATTTGGACAAACTTCAATGCCCCTTTTTCCTTGTAGTAGAGGGGGGGGGAGTATCGTGTGGTCATAAACAAAACAAAACAAACACTGATCTTAATATATAGATTATGTTATACTATTAGTTCTAGGATATAATTAAAAATATTAACTTTTTATTAAGATTAATTCAAATATGTGGGAACCAACCTTCAAGAAATAAAACCTTCTTTTGCTTCGATTTAAAATAAATAACTTGAAAACATTTAATTTCATAATTCACTTTCACCATACAAACATGTGTTTATCGCATAACTATCTTCATTCATGAACTAGTAGTGGGCTCTTGTGCTATTGATCCAAGTGTGATCATCTTCAAGTTTCTAAGGGATACACTTTCCAAAAGTCCTCTTGAAGTATCTAAGACACATGACTTTCCCAGAAAAACCCAATTGTTAAAAAATTATTTTTGTAATTTTTATATGAAAATATGTGTAAAAATGGCAAATGGCAAATGGCAAATGGAAAATTACTTGTGTGATGTGAAAGGCCAAACAAAAGGGTCAATATAATGAAAGGGAATTAATTGGTTGAAACCCAAATTTGTAAATTTTAATTAATTTTCAATGACAAAAATCACTCTAAATTCAATAACTTTCATTCCATTGGTCCAAAAATTGATAATCAACCACCATACACATTGGCTCATTGAGATCTTTTTGACGATACCAAAGGACAATGAGGGGCCCCATAGTTCAAGAGGGTTATGATGTGGTCACAAACTAAATGAAACAAAACAAACATGTCTTAATATAAAGATATTGAAAATTAGACAATAATTTCACCAATGGTAATCAAAATTAAGTTTTTTTAACGAACAACAACTCAAACTACCAAGCATGATTGAACTTCACTTACCAATCCTCTTGTCGAATTCTTTGAACCTACCCAACAAATATATATAGAAAAGGCCTTAACTTTCAAAGCCAACAAAAATCAAATTGTTCAACAAACATACATCCAAAATTAATCAGTGTTTCTACCTATGACACAAAAGCAACATAAATCAGTCTGTATAGCAAACATAAGTTCAAACTATAAAACATGATCAAACTTTATTCCTTGATCCCCTTCTTGTAACTGTTTAATCAAGAACTTATGAATAATCTTTGAACTTAACAAAAATCTAAAATAGACAATTTAAAGCAAAGGGGTTAAAAGCAACCAAAATTAAGTTGTTTAACAAGTTTATATAAACTCAAATTTAATTTAACCTATGTCTAAAAGGATCACTGCCAAAAAAAATTCAACAAACCATTTCCTCCCTGAAAAAATCATTACATAAACCAATTCCAAATGAAATTTGTCACTGAAATAAAATTGGCCACATCTCTACATTTGGTTGTAACCAAAAATATAAAGGAGGTTTGGAATATTTTATATTTTCATATATGATTTATAATCAAATTTGGCTAAATCTTGTTATGTATGATGGCCACTTTGGCTACATCACAAAATTGACCACCCAAAAAGTAAAATACCATCCATTGGAAATCCCTTAGGACTCATTCGTGATTCCAGATTGGATAACCAACTTCACTTAGTAACCTGTCCTGTAAACCCTGCTGCTTCCCCCCTCACAATACCTGAGTAAGTGGGCTTATCAAAGAAAAGGAGCCGGGGAATTTTAGATGATTACTATGTAGGTTGGTAGGTTAGTGAGTGAGGCACTCGGTGGTTTCTAGGTAGGTAGATGCATGTGGATGGTCAGTACATACTTAACTACAATGGTTAACATGAGACAAAGAATCAGTGAATTTTCGCATGGTGGAAACAATGTTTTTAGTGAAAAAATGAAAAAAATGCTGCAAAATTGAAAAAGCACCAAAATTTTGAAACGAAAAAAAGAAACGAAAAACCCTGACAGGAACACAACCAACCAAAACAAGGGGTGTGTCACACTGTGGCCTTGCCATGTACATTAAAAAAGTATCTTAAGGCAAAAGAAGAATTATGGAAACTCAAATATTTCCCCATGCAAAAATATAAGCTTCAAAAAATCCTCTAAAAGAAACCAAAATTGTTCAAGCTACTCTATAACTAATCTCAAGTTTCAACACAAGCCCGAAATACAATCTTTCAAAAAACCTCATATAAAAATAGACCTATTTCCTAGGGGCCAAAATCCCTTAAGCTAATATACTCTATACTGAATCTAAACACAATATCCTTGCCTTGGTAGGCAAGGGCCAGAAAAATGCTTCCTGTCCATAGTCCACACATACCATCCATCCTTGTTGGTAGGCTGATAGGGTGCTGGTTCACTCTCAAATTTACAAGCTGCCCCGGATATGTGTGGAGCCGTGGTTCGATTGGCACCACCATGCGAGTGCTGGTGCAATGTGACAGGCGATACCAGTCGGTTTGGCTGCCTAATTTGACAACATCCAGGAAATTAGCGAAGCCCTGGGTACTCGATGTGCGAGTGTGGGGGGGGTGATGGAATGTGGCAGAAGACATGTGAGTTCTCTGGTTTCAAAGATAATCCAGTGAAATGATGCTCTGAGTCTTTGTTTTCCGCTGTGCATCACACAGAGGAGGAACACTCTCAGCAGACTCCGGAGTTGATAGGTGCTAATCACATTCCAATCACCAGGCCCACATCGTGACAGGCGGTTACAGCGAGTGCTTTGAGTTCTAGGTTCTGAAACTCTCAGCAGACTCCAGAGTTGATAGGTGCTAATCACATTCCAATCACCAGGCCCACATCGAGACAGGCGGTTACAGCGAGTGCTTTGAGTTCTAGGTTCTGAAACCCATTCTCATCATGATATTTCTGACATCTTCATTTGCAATTTCAGCAGCATAGTTCCTTTTTCTTCGAGCTTTTCTTTTGGCGGGCATTACAGATTCCAATTAGCACTGTGTTCAATTTAATATTCCATATTCCTCAAGCACAAATGCCAAAGCAAGCAAATGGTTAGAAACTAGTCAGAACGTTCGAGCCTTCAAGGGACATAATGCATAAGTAAGAGCATCTCTAACGGTTGGAGCCATTTGTTCCTCTATCAGTGTTTATCACATCCAAGGACTTGGATTAGTTGTCTTCTCCTCCCCACCCATAACCTTCAAAAGCGAACTGCCATAAGATGAAATGGGGTTTAAATGGAACAACCAGGGCAAATTGTTGAAGGCAACTGGTGAAAAGCAGTCATTTTAGCATCCCATGGCTCTTTTAGCCATGACATAATGTGACACTTTGACAATTCAAACCTAGACCTTGTTACAAAAGTGCCACCACATGGCGGAGTTTCATCTAGATTTTGGCGTATAGTGCCAATACAACACGAGCGTGAGAGATGTTCTAAGTCTGTTTCCATCAGGCCATTGTGTTCATAGATTCTATCTCAACAAAATGCACAACTAAAGGTTTATTAGGTTTTTATGATCATAGATTCTGCTTCAAAAGGAATTTTTTTTACCATTTATTTCATCTATAGTTGTGTTCAAAGTCATCATAATCACCTCAAAGTTTTGTAGGTCAACATTGACCAATGACAATTGCATGAGCTGGGATCACTATCACCTCAGAGTTTTATGGATCAAGCAGCGACTAAATGAAACAGTGACTAAATGAAAAGTCTGTGAGTTGTGAGTCAACGTGTGAATCATTTGAAGTTGACATCTGTCATCCTTTTGTATAATATCAAATGTTTTTGTAACTTTCTTACAAAGTTTTCTAGGTATGGAATATTCTTAAACAATCAAAACAATAATTACCTATAGATTTGCAACCTAGTTTTTTGCATATGATATATTTTAAATAGTTGTAATGATACATTTTATCATTCAATTGTAAGTTTTTAATGAAAAATGCTTATTACGCAACAAAAAACAAGGCCTCATTATTCCTTTATCACCAATTTCATCATATTACATTGTATGTAAATGTACATATTATAAAAACAATATCCCATTTCTGTGTCTGCTATGATCACATCATTCTGTGTATGATTATGATCAGAGCAATTGCTCTGATTTTATCACAATAACCTAATGGCAAGAGAACCTAATAAGGTGCAAGTATCTTTACTAGAAGTGTGAACATGGCGACAACTTTTGGAACTTATGAAAGTGAGGAGAGAAAAGTAACTTTAACAAGTAGTTTTCTTTTCTATTTTTATATTTCGCTTGGAATGTCAAGTCATGGAATGATACTTTCATATTCTTCTACAGTCCATGTCCCTTCAAACTATTAAAAGTATAAAAAAAGAAGTCTAATCCATTATCTGGAGAAGCTACATACATGATAGAAAGATTCAAGTTTTGCCATGTCAGCAGCAGTATATAAGGAAGTTGGTGTGTCAGATGTGAATCTGCAATGTCGTGTTCCTTTAAACTACCACTTTTTGTAACTGACCGATCCCATGACTTCCCATCTCTATGGAACATGCTACACTAGTGTTCAGGAACAAAGCCCAACATGGCACTTACACTGTTCACCAGGCATGTTCTGCAGTTTCAAATGTAGGTTAGTCCCATCCTCCTTCCAAATAATACTAAGGACAAAATTTGTGCACTTAGAAATTCCACTAGTATTTTACTATGCTAAAAGTCCAATTGTTTGGTTGTGACGCTTCAAAAAAGGCCCATACAGTATTATATCACTGCACAAAGCCATCTCTTTGCTAATTTCCTAGCATCAAAATATTTTCTCATTAGGTATTTGATGAACCAAATTTACTGTTTCATGATGCAGGACTGTTTGGCATGAGAGGGCCCTGAACAGGATTAAGGTACAGATTACTGAAAGTAGTGCCATAATTTTCCTTGAATTTTTGCACCAGGTGTGAAAATCAATGGCAAGCATAAGGGGAGGATGAGGTAGCTTACCAATGAAAACCAAAATGGTAAAGTATCAAAACATAAGCCTGTTTGATTCCGGCATGAAAATTAAGTTTGACTCCAGAAAGAAAGGACCAAAAGATTAATGTTTAGTATCAGAAGTCTACTGTTGCTGTCTATGTTTGTGGCAAAAAAAAATCAAGGTCCCAAATACTCTGGACACAACTTGATCTCAAAAAATGGCAAGATGGTCCAGTGTTATATATTGCATCTAGCTTTAGGTGCAAAACTAGGGAATTAGTTAGGGGATGTCAGGAGCAGCCACCACTGCTCACTGAAATCTGTCTACCACTAGTACTGGAACAATTCACTGCCCAATTTTCTATAATATTGCCATCTGCATTGAGATCTGGAACACACCCCTTCATAAGCTGTGGGGCAATCCTCTTCAGATAGCCGAGGATTGAACACCCTTGAAGATTGATGGAGAAGACGTAGAAAGTGGGAATATCAGACATTGAAAATCCATTGAAACTGGATCCAGCAGCAGCTGTGTATGCTCCCATGTCAGGGAAAACGATCCAATCCCCAATGGATAAATCAGGGAGTGATGCACCTTGCAAGACAGTGTCTAGTCCATCACACGTTGGCCCAAAGACTGTGGAGTTATGGGTGGGAAGACTGCCACAATCACCATGGCAATTATTGTTCTTGGACTCATCTGCCAAACAAATAAGAGGACGATACTTGAGCACAGCGTGATCATAGAGCAGACAATTCATGGAACCATAGATTCCATCATTGATCCAGTACTCCTTCACTTCTCCCCGCACACGCTTACCAATGACAGTTGTTGCAAGGGTGGAGGGTGTTTCTGCAAAATAGCGTCCTGGTTCTGCAATAATCTTCACACCCATCTCAAGTGGGAAGTATGAATCCAATGCATCATTTACTGCTTCAGCTGCATCCGAGAATTTCAGGCTGCCACTACATCCAGAAGTAAAACCACCACCAATGTCTAAAATGTGCATTTTGGGCAGACCCAGTCTTTCAGATATATCAAATACTTCACGAGCCGCAGCTATGGCATCAGTAAATGAAAAAGCAGCTGTTGCTCCACTGCCAATGTGAAATGAGACACCTGCAACCAGAGGTAGAGTTGTGCAACTCAGATGAGATTTGTAAGCAGATCATATTGGCCAAATCAGTGTCATGTAATAACTTCTGACATAGCAACTTTGCTGCAAATTTCTACCTTCCAGATATAATTGTATTCCATGAAGAAGTGGTTTATGTATCTGCAAATTTCACATTCTGCAGAATGATGTGGGCAGTCTAGGATTAAGCAAAATATGGTATTTCCTTGTATGGAATGGTATCAGCAAAAAGGTTGAAGCCTCTTGCTGCAACATTCATAAGATTAATAGAAGCAAATCCTATAAGAACAGTTCACTTCTGCTGGAAAAATGTGCCAGAGACAAGCATTCCAAGTTTTGCTGGAGAGGCTGTGCTATGATGGCTGGTCATGTCGCAGCAGCACTGTTTTTCCAACAAGCACAAGAACTGTTCACCACAAGGTCTCTCATGCAAACAGATCGGGGAGGGACGGTTACCTGCAACAGGGACATGGAGGTTGTCAGCAACGCGCAGAAGGTGTTCCACTTCGTACATGAGAGCCCCATACTTCACTCCCAATGGACAGCGAGCTCCTCTGTCATCGGTTCGGATGCGCAGCAACAGAACAGCTCCTGGGTGATGCGCTTTCACTTTGTGCACCTGCGAAGGCGGCGGCCAGCAGGAAATCAGAATTGTTCAGGCTGCCTTTGTGTCACTCCGGCTTCAAAAACATCCCGGAATGGTAAAATCCTGCTGAGAAAGCAGTTTGGGAAGGGAGGAGAGGAATAGGAGAAGGTACCTCGCTTTCGGAATCAAAGGTCGTGAGATTCACACCCACGGAAGCGGCATAGGCGACGTGCGATTGCATTTTGCAGGGATTTGCGAAAATGATGCGGTCGGTTGCGACGCCGAGATCGAGCACTTGCGAGATCTCCGCCTTGCTCGCGCAATCAAAGCCCGCACCGAGAGCCGCCAGTGTGGTAAGCAGCGCTCGGTCCGGGCTGCACTTCACGGCGTAGAAGGGCCGCACTCTTGGCATCGCTTGCACCCATCCTTGAAACAGTCGAACCAGCAACCCCAAGTCTAGCACGTAGAACGCATCTCCCATTCCATGTTTCTGCAGGTTGCGAAGGAAAAAAACTCTTGAGAGTCTGTCTCATCGCAACAATGGCTCTCAGAATTACACATAGCAGCACAACAACTTCAAGACGAGCTCCGTTAGCCTGCTGGGACCGACCCGTCTTCCGAAACCCAAAATCCATCAAGCGAACGGCGGTCGAGATGAGAGAGCTTCGCCAATACTTGCTAGATGCTTCACTGACGACAAGCGAGTGTGTCATCCGACCGATTGATTGAACATAAAGGAAAAGCCAATCCAGGGCAGAAGCGGAAGGAAGCATTTCTTTGAAGAAGAAGAAGAAGAAGCAGATTTCTGTGTTCGCAGATTTTTTTTGTTACCTGGATAGTGGAGCGAATGAAGGAATCGATCTCGACATGTGACCCCGACTGCATCACGTGCGGGGAGCCATAGGCATGTCGTGGGTCGGTCGCGCTCATGGACTTGCCATCGCGATCACCACCCCATGCCGAGCTCAAGCCCATGATGTTCTTCTCTCTTCTGCTGCCTATCGACGTGAAGGAATCCGTCACGCTACGAATCCCCCCACGCAACCACAGCGATAGTAGAGAGAGAAGAAGCAAAACAATAACGCAAAAGTAGCAGCAGCAAGGCGCAACAAAAAGCCCTTGGACGACGAGGTAAAATCACGCGACTCGAGTGGCTGTTGTGCCCACCCGGACAGCGTTTTTGTACACCTTTCAATCCATCGCCCGAACCGAGTCCCCCCAACTCCACCCCCGGCAAGAAACCGGTGCGGCTATGAGAAAGGGGCTACGAAAAGTCCGCCGCAACCTCCAAAACTTTCGCGTAGCAACTCCGCCGAATATCAAAGACAGCGGAGAGAAGTCAGTCAGAGAGAGATAGAGAGACAGAGACAGAGGAAGTCGGAGCCCCTCCGATCCGATGACTTCACCCCCACCAAGTACGCGAACAAAGAAAGGTTTACCTGATCACAACAGAAAAATTCCCAAATGCTACAACAAAGAAAAGCTCTGATAAGGGACACCCAAAAACAGAAAGATAACGTCAAGAACTGGAGCTTTGCACTACTAGAGTTACAAGTCCCAGAACTGTTGCCAAAAGGCTTGTTGTTGTCTCGGAGCTCACAAACTGGAATACCAAAACACAGGAGGGTTGTTCCAATAGAGCGAGAGTTGATGATATCCGAAAGCTCTTTATACAAAAACTGTTGACGATGGGTCGTCGACACACTAGAGTCTGATACTATTGAAGGCAAAACCAGAAGAATCAGAAAAAAACTGAAACCCGACAACAACAAAGAAAGCCTTCTGTGAAAAGAACACGCGCTTGGAAATCGACTACTCCGGCAACGAGATCAGGTGTTTGGGCGTGCAGAGAATATGAAAAACTACAACCAAACAACGCACAACCCCTTAGAGATGGGTCGCGAGTTCCGACGAGGGAGGGCGCTTCTAAAATGAGGCCACAACATGAGGGAAGCTCAAGGTTTTAAGAAGGTTTAGCGAGGGAGGGATGAGTGGGCACCCGGGGGAATCGGGGGTAAGTTGGGGGGAGGGGTGGGGTGGGGAATTTGAGATGGCAGGCAGAAGGGGCGGATCCTGAGTTGTGAACGTAGGACCGGTGAAGGGGGGCGCCCGGCCTGGTACAGCTCGTTTGCTCTACGGCGGGGGGTCAGTCAGTCCACATACGGAAGTGACCCACGCACACTGGCAAGCCCATGAAGCAAGGAAGGGGGTGTGAGGTGGGGGCCGTGGGGTGACACATACAGGAACCGGTAAATTAAACCAGTCGCTTCCCTTCCTATCGCAACTAACCGCGCCTACTAAAGCGAGAGGGCTAGTCCTTTTTTGTGCTGGCTATATATAGCCAAAGAGCTATATTAAAAATTTTAAAAGTGCTAAATTCAAGTGCTGTTAAAGATTTTCAATAGCCATAAATAATTATACCCAAATTTTAAGAAAAATTCATTAGATTTCTATGCATGGTTCAAGTAGGGGTAGCCCAAAATATATATAGAAAGTGTGTGTGAAAAAAATTTACTTTTAAATCTAGATTGTAGACAAATATGGCATTAAAAAATCTTCCTGTGGATCATCATCGCCAGTTTTGGCTACATCATAAAATTGACCCCAAAAAACAATTGGGAGGGGAAGTCACGGCGAAGGAAGGAAAGCGGGAGGTGATGTGGATGACGATGGATGGCGGGCCGCAAAACAAATACCCTACTGACCCCCATTTCCTGGCACATTAGGTAATAACTTTACGTATTTGAGTGCTTTGATGGAGTTGCAACAGATATCCTCTACGAACGCCACGATGCCTTGTCTGCCGACGACGTCGGTTCCTCTGCATTTTCTTTGCACCTCGATCTCTCACCACGCCATGACGCGGTGTCTGCCGACGACGACGACGACGACAACGCGGGTTCTGTCTCTCTCTCTTTCTCCCCCCTTCCCTCTCTTGGATCCTTCTTCCCTTTTCTTCAATTTCTTGATGAGCAAGTTGGAGTTCCAACCCTCAATTGTTGTCTCTCTTTTCTTTGCATCTTCGTTATTCAAAACCGTTGAACCGGGGGCAGGCGAAGTTTAGGGGAAGGAGGCACTCACAACTCAGCCCTGGTGGGTTCATGAGGCCAAAGGCACTGCTGACGACAGTGCCTTCCATTGCATAAAGACTGAGGTCACAATGATTTGACCGGTTCAGATGCATTAGAACGAATGGTACAGATTCCCTTAGAAGAAAATTCCTCGGCTGCAGGGAAATTACATGTAATGTCCAAGGAAATTACCTGGGATTTACTGGGAGCATGAAATAGTACTCGGGGAGGTTCCCAAAGTTCCCTGAATTTCTTCTACCCTAGGATTTTAGGGTAGTTTGTAACCTCTAACTTCGTACTCTTTCAACTGTCCTTACATAATTTAAGTTAGTGGGCAACTTCCTATCCCAATTGTCCTTGAGACATCTTCCAAGGGATGGCAACATGATGGTTTTCATCTTCTAGGGGGATGGTTGGTAACATGATGGCTTCTTTTTTTTGTGTGTTTTTCTATTATGGTTAAGACTCTTTTCTTTCATTTGGATTTCATTTTCTTTTCGCCCTTCACGGAGATTGCATGTGATTACTCTCGTGATTGTTTTGGACTAGTTCACCTACATGCTTGAACAGGAAAACAAGAATGATTTAAGACCTAGGTGAGACTTTATATTCGTTTTCCTCACTATGGTTATAAGTTAATTGAAGAAGACAAGGAAATACACTATGTTTCTCTCATTACCATATTTGGGGAATAAGTATTGAACTCAATCCTGATTCTCCATGAGTAGTGACAATAAAATGGTATGTTAATTTCTTTTTCATTCTGAAGGTGGACAACAATTTCTAATTGTAACTTATTAGATATATAGATGGTAAACTGATTGGTCTTCCTTCACGTGTATAGACTCCATACAAGGCCTAGAAGGTTTGGTTCAGTTACTGGTGTTATTCTGGTGTATAGAGCATGGCCTCGTACAAAGTGTCGGGGTACACATTGATAACAAGGAACCTATAATGCTGGTACAACATAAAGCAATACCGACCTCACCCGAGTCACCATGCGGATACTTCTTCCAACGTGACTAAGTTTATACCAGCCTGGTATCAATCCTGCTCTAGTATGACTTGAGGCCGCATCATAACAGTACTTCCCCACTTTCCTTGTTCAATTTGGTAGCATGAACCTCATGTTTTTGCACTGAGGTGGAAAAGCATGAGGTGGAAATCCTGCCTCTCACATCTGCTGAATTTGCAGATTCTCTCATCTCTGATGTGTTCTATGAAATAGCAACAACTGTGGACAAACTAATGACAAATTCCAAAAAAGACAATTCCAGCTTTTATTCGGATGATCAAACCATTGTTTGTCTGGTATAATTATATAACATATGACTCAGGTCCCCGTATCTGGATGTCTGCAAAAAAAAAATACCATATGGAAATTGTTATCAGATGTATACTGGAATTAATATACTAGTCTGGTGTAAGTAGGCCATTGATTATGAATTGATGATGCATTGCTTACCAATAAAGGTTGGTTTAGTGTTATTATCAACTGATATATAATATGAATCCTAATATTGACATGACATACACCAGATCTTTCATTGATGTTTTCTTTTGGAATGCGGTGTATGATATATCCCCAAAGAAGAAAGCACAAGGCATCCATGAGGAAGGAGTGTTGGCTACCATCAACATCTGGGCTGATTTTGTTAGTACGATCAGAGAGTACCTTGTCCAATGTATTTTTTCAAGCACCGTTTGTGGGACATGTAAAAAAATGGAATGCCCATGAGGGTGGGCATTCTGTTTTTTTTTTTGACATGCCTTGCATTCTTCCTGTTTTTCCCACTATACCTGGTAGGTATCATGGGAAATGTTTTTTTTTTAAAAAATCATGAAGCTCTTTAGTCTTTATGCTTGATAAAGCCCTGAGCTACAGTTTCCTAGATGGTTGTTTGATTTTTCAACCCTAAACCCTAGAGTCACGGTCATGTATAAGAATGGGTTCTTTGAAATTTTTGAGAACCACAGTCAAGAACCCTAAGAATCACCCCGTGGTTTTCAAGGGTATGTTCTTGTTTCTGATAACCACCCAACACTACTAGGCACATAAACCTGCATAGCAGACCGTTATATTTGAACCCCTTATTAGTGATAAAAATCCGTTATACATTTTGTGTGCCTGACCGCATTTTCCCAGTCCACATTTCCTATGTCAGTGAGATGAGAAATTGCATTATTGACAAATTAATACTCGATATTTCTTTTTTATATATCCACATCAGTGCCTTATTCAACAAATGAATGCATTCATCAACATATACATCTAACAGGTATATCCCATGTACTATGAATCTCCAGAGAATACCTCACTCATATGCAAGCTCTATAAGTGGTAGGTAAAGGGGGGTGTTACCAGAATAAGGTACCCCACCTGAGGTGGCAGCTGAGGGCAGAGCCAAATTCTTGTACCACCCCCCTTATATGGGCCTGATCGTGCATAAGGACCACTCAGCATTGCTCAGCCTCATAGCTGACGTGCGAAGAAAAATGGGCAAGCCATTACAAAAATGGAAGAACATGGAAAGAATCTTAGGAACCCGGCCAGAATTGTAAGATGACCTCTTCTATCAGGAGGGGATCTTATACATTAAAGTGCCATCCGAATAGACTGCGAAATCGAAGCAAGGAAGGTCATTACGAAGCCCGGTACCATGACCAGTTGGTATGTTGAGTCAATAACAAATAACCAGGGTTTGCTCCCCTACACCCTAGAAACAAGAGTTCTCTTCAACCCATTTATTTCTACTGAACAGATCGGAATCATACCATTGTTGTACTGGGAACTTAATTTTATATAGCAATTGAATCTATAAGTGCATTATAACATTTATGGAGCTGTACTACACGAGCGGGTTTAGAACCGAAACTATGTATAATTACTACATAGTTATGAAGTCTATGTTTTTGGGTTGTAAAACTATCATCCCACCTTACTTTTGATTATGCAAACCTCACCATTATCCTTCCATGAACTACACACAA
>Ga0116231_10005836_pt1 | contig 23986 bp, 17 predicted proteins | sample S1TSphgellanicum_2_FD_89695 | JGI IMG/M metagenome (GOLD analysis project Ga0116231, IMG submission 89695) | Host-associated microbial communities from peat moss isolated from Minnesota, USA - S1T2_Fd - Sphagnum magellanicum MG | ecosystem: Host-associated > Plants > Peat moss > Unclassified...
TTAAAAAAAGAAAAAAAAAAAAAAAAAAAAAAAAGTAATGAGAGGATGGTGGGGGGAGGGAAGGGGGGGAAAGGAGGGGGGTTTTTTTGTGGTGTGGGGGGGGGGGGGGGGGGGGGGGGGGGGGGGGGGGGGGGGGGGGGGGGGGGCGTTCTGTGGGTTGGTCTAAAATGGTTGAATTGGAACGCTTCTGAGAAGAGTGAGTTCCATGTTAAACCCAGGGCCCAGACCCAGAACGAAGCCGAATTCGCTTCCCAGTCCAGTAGTGGAAGCGCCAAAGCGAATGGAGTTTTGGCGAATCTCGTCCAAAACAAACAAAACAGTGGGACTAGACATGTTACCGAAATTCTCCAGTATATTCCAGCTACCTTGCATCTTGTCTTTCTCCACCCCCACAGCCTCTGCAATCACTTTCAGAATCTTGTGCGAACCGGGATGCATTACCCAAAACATGTCTGTGTACTTAGGGTTCCCGACTAGCTTTTTCCCTTGGGATGTGAGCTCTTCCAAGTGCTTAGCAATCAGTTTGGGTATGGTGTCCTTTTCTAATTGCTGGAACATACCTGCCTCCGTAATGTTTCCTACAATGACATTCTCGCTGTCTGGAACTGACATTTGCATGGACCAGTACATCTCGTACAGAGGACGTTCCATTCCTGGAATTGGGTCGGCGCCTATAACTACGGCAGCTGCTCCGTCTCCTAAATAGACATGTGCGAGAAAGCCATCTATAGTGTAGAGTTTGTCTTCACTCGGGGCGCGGAAGTTCATGACTGTGTTGGCTTCTGCGACCACAACAAGTACTCGAGCACCTTTGGCGCTTTCCGCCAGATTCCTGGCGATTCGCATGACGCTGCCTCCGCCCCAGCAGCCTGTCTGGTACAAGCACACTCTTTGTACTGTCGGGTGTAGGCCCAGCTTCCTGGCGATCATTAGGTCGGCTCCCGGGATGGAAGTATTGCTGGTCGTTGCGAAGACCATATGTGTGATGTTGTTGCCGCACTGTCCCCACTCCTGGATCGCCGTGACTGCCGCCTCGTAGCCGATCTCGGGAATCACCTTGTTCACAATCTCGTTGCGTGTCGTCAAACTTGTGTTCCAGTAGGTGAGAAGCTCCGGATGAGCCTTGAAGAGTTCTGGAGTTAGAAAGGTGTGGCGTTTCTTGATGCATGAGGAATCACCTGAAAGGAAGGAATCAACATAACCCAATTTAGAATTCGCTTTGAAGCTAGAGATCCCACATTATGCAGGTTTGCAAAAGCGTCAAATGATCATGCTTGCATTGTAAGAATCAATAAAGAAACCCTAAAAATATTCATGCCCAGGGCTGCTAAGTCTCAGCCTCCATTATTTGGTTTCTAGTACACTCACACATCCGTTTGAACTTGGCCTTGAGAACGACATCGTCCGCAACATTGCAAATCTCGAACAGCTTGTCATGGTACGTATCCTGCTGGATGACAGTGGGAGGAAAGGCAGTGGCGATAGCCAAGACGCATGCAGGTCCTTCTGGTAGTGGCACCAATCTACCAATTGGCTGCTGCACTACAGCAGCAACATGCTGCTGATCAACACCAGTAACAATCCCATTGAAACTATCTGCAGATGGTGGCGCCATTCTCCACTCGTTAAAAAAAAAAAGAAACCTCGAAAACACCACAACAAACAAACAAACTCAGCAGCTCCCTGAAGAACAAATAAAGCTCCCTAAGAGAGAAATCAAACAGACCCAAAACAAGCTACAAATCTTTCATGCCAAATAGAACTGAAACTTTCAAGCTGCCTGCAGTGACTCTCAAACTTTTGTGTTTGTCTCTCAGAGCTCGTTGCAGTAGATCTGAGAATTCTTTCACATGAATGTTTTCCGTGAAATTGAGAATAAATTGCAACAGCTGCAGCTTGGAGAAACAAGCAAGCAAGGAATGGGTATTGTGGAATAGAGAATTGCAGCAGCTTGGAGGAACAAGTGAATGGGTATTGCTTATATTTGGCAACACAAGAGATCAGGGACTCTTAAATCACCAAAGACTTGCTCTTAGTTTCATGCTGTAAAATTGCTAGCTTACGGTGGCCGACTCTTGGCAGGCTCCCTAGTCAGTAAGTCAGTCAGCCTAGTAATTGTCCATGTGACTTTTCTTTTTCGTCCCCCAGCAAAAACACTACAGGACCATGGCTTCTTCATTTGGTCCCACATTTTGAGGAACTTTCAGTAAATGTTAGAGTTATCCTCAAAACCAGGGCTCCTGGGTCCCAGCAAATCTGGGGCTGCCGGGCCCGAGTCTGGGGGGGAGGAAATAAGAAGTCAGGATGAAAACATTCCACCGGGAAATCCTGAAAGCATTTCACAGGGGAAAAACACAGGATCAAACTATCCTCACCTAAATTGGTCCTCAAGGGAGTTTCATTCAATTTTGACTTTCGAAAACTATTTAGTTCCTTGACCGTTGCTCATATTTTTCATTAAATCAAGCCTTGTCAGAATCAGATCCCATAAATGTTCAGGACTGATACCTAGTTTCATGAAACAGTACCCAATTTCGCTCACTTTATGGATACAACTCAAATTATGAAATCACAGAGACTAAAGGGGTCCAACTCCAGCCCAAATACAGGGTGACTTTGCAGCTAACTCTGAACTCTGAGCTCCACCCTCAGACCTGAATTGACCTGTATGGTATATTTTCGATGAAGTATAGCAATCCAATAGTGTGAAACTGAGTTGCGCCAGTACACAGGGACCAGTCCTTCAGGCTTCCCTCCCAACTTGCCACTAAAAGGAATTAACTGATCATAGTGATCCGCTCAGGTGGAGACATTTAAATTGTTTCTCACTATTATGCTATTCACTTTTTCATGTTTATAGACGGGGATGAGAGAATAATTCAATGCTGTATTGTTGGATGTGGTAAACTCTAAGAAGTAGTAGGGGTGTTGGTGGAGATTTGTAAAACTGCTTGGGGTCTGGAAATGTGAATGTGTTACCACGGCTCTTGTTGAGGGCGAGTAGTAGGAAATGACTATTTCTCATTGGCCAACTACAACGATTGGCCTAGGTGGTGATAGTTAAATAGTCTCTCACTTTGTACAGTTTACATTTTCAGTTTTATGGGTGAGGAGAAACTGTACAGCTCACACTGGATGTGCTAAATACCGATAGAGGGCTGCCCATTGGGTGTTCTTACATGGAATAGTGCTGTGGACCATTTGGTAGAAAGGAATGATAAAGCCTTTAGTGACCAAAATTAGTCAACATACCAAGTCTATAGACTGATATATGACCATGTGATAAATTATGGTCATATTGCATGGCATGAAGTCCTTACGAGTATTCTGAGGGTCTGTGCTGATCACAACATGTTTCTCATGGAGTTTGAGAAAACTTGGGGTTCCAGGTTTATCTTATGCAATAGAAACGACAAACAGGTTATGTGGTGTTTTCCTATGCCCAAAGTGGGTAATTTTTGTTGATCCGGTTACTCTAGTTACTTTGATGCCCTGAACTTCCATGCGTGAAACACAGGGGTACTGTCCGCTGGTTGCTTTTTTTTTGCTTTACAATGGCAATTGCCATTTGTTCCCAAAAAAACAAAAACAAAAAGTTATTTGGAGGGTTCTTTTTAGTGTCCTCCAGTGCATGGTTTGCAAGGTGTAATTCCTCATCCTGGTCACTGAATATACTCTCTGACATGTTTTCATGGGTTCAAGACTCTGACAGTGTTTTTTTAACTGCAATTTCATCAAAAATGAAAAATTCAATTCTTTTGAAATTTTTTAAAAAAAAGTGATTTTGGAGGTTTTCAATTGCCAAAGATGAGGAAAAGAAAAAGAGTAAATATCACTATACTTGATTTTCATTGTGTAATCAAAAGTATAGAAGAATGATTACAGGTTTGTAATTTACTTTTGATTTATAGCCAAATTCGGTTAAATCTTCCTAGGGATGATCATCACTTTTTCTAATTGCCACTTTAACTACGAACAAAAATTCGTTACAAAAATAGTATTCAAACCTTACATTTTATGCTTCTTCTGGTAACATTACTAATTCTGGTTGAAGATCTAGTTAAAATATTAATTTTGAAGGTAAGTAAAAACAAGTAAAGTTTATTCAAAATCAAAGATCTACATTGTCACTTCAGTGTTTGGCATGTGGAGCAATTATCTTCAAATTGGAAAGAAGAGCAAATAATAAATTTCATTTTTGAGTCTTTAAGTTTGTAAATGAAATAAATAGGAAACATGTCTTTATTTGAAGAACATGTGCTTGATGTTTTAAAAATGTGTTGGCAAAAATCTGATATGGGTTGAAATTAGCCTTTCACTAATTTGAAGGTTATAAAAGACCTAAGAAAAACCTTAAGAAAAGTAGAAGATGGACATCACATATAGGAAATGTGCCATTGGATTCATATATTTGTCTATAACATGAGAGTCATAAAAGTGAAACCATTTAAGATCAATTATTTTTGTTTCAATATGTAATTGTCATAAAACTGTTACGTAGTACCTGCAACCAAAAAATCCAATGTTGATGTAGAGTAAAAATTTAATAGAGTTGAATAAGTTCATGAAAATGGAGGATGGTGTGTTTGGGATTTGGACCTCATAAAGATTTGTGGCAAGAATTGAGTTGTAATGTGCAACATTGGAAATTGTACTAGGATCTAGTTGGATGGCACCATAGTCATCTAATAGGCTTGTAACCACATGAAACGTGTCTAGAAACATTCTATACATACCAACTTTCATATGGACATTTTAAATATGAAATGATTGTAATGGAATAACATTTCTATTAGGTGTATTGAAAACTAAAATACTTATTTTAGTGACATGCCTTTGATATATGTGACAATAATGTAATTTGGAATGTGATATATATATATAACTTATTTACATGTTGAAGTTATGAAAGTTTTTTCTAAATATTTTGCACTTGCATATATACATTTTTTATCACTAAAGATATTGAATGAAATGTGAAGACAATTAGATGTGGGGAACATACTTTCAATTTCAATTTTGAAATAATATTGTTGTAGTTTTAATTTTTAGGAAATTGCAAGGAGTAAAATCATTTAGAGTAAGATTTCCAATTATCAATATCATTAAGTTGTTTTGATTTGTGATTCTAGAAAGCATGACATATGTGAGGCTAGGTGCAAAAGTTTCTTTTATGTCAATGATAACTTTTGTAGCAATTGTTCATGCACCTTGCGATTTGTGTCTTGTCATAACATATGTTAGTACTATTGAAAATGATGTTTTATAATAATATCCATCATGTGTATATTTGTGTTGGAAGCAACAATTTTTTGAGAATTGTTTTTGTGAAGTTATTTATTAGTTGAACGTCCATAGTTGTAACATTGTTTTGAGGATCATAAATGATAGATGTGGTAGTTGAAGTTACACCATTTTATAGGTCCTTTTGGTATGTTAACATTCTCATTCAACATGATTAATGCACATGTAGCAGTCTTGTTTATGTGATTAAAAGACTTGTTATTTAACCATGGTTCAATATGTTTAATATTTGTAGCATTTGTGTCTATTTTTACTTGGTATATTTTTGTGATTGAGAATTACTTATGTAACATAATGTTATTGTATTCTTCAACATCTATTTTATGTGTACAAATAATTGTTGTAATTGCATCCATTTCAAAATGTTTATTTTGTTTATTTACAAAACATTATGAATTTTTTTTTTGAATTTCTTTAGTTGTTGATTTTCTTTCTTATATGATGTTGAGAAATTGCAAGTATTCAAGATTTGTAGCATGATGAATGGAAATGGATAGGAAATGTTGTTTTGATGTTTTCCAACATGGGGTAGATTTAATGTGGCAACTTTTGCATAATATGTCATTGTTTCAAATAGTATGTTGACAACTTGGTGGTAGTTGGGCTTGAAGTTTCCAACAAGTAGTACACTAGAAAAAAATTTTAAATCTATGACTTCATATATGATTGATTTTGTAATCGTACCAAACAATATGTGACTGAAGACCCTTGTTATAACAAACGAGTAGCAAAGGACAAGCAATCATTTAATGTTTGATGTTGCACCTTTCATCCTATAGCCATATATAAAGCTAAGGTGTCATATAATGAATGACAAAATATGATTGGAAAACACTGAACCATTTTATTACTTGAATTTATACCTAGATTAAAATCATTATTCTAGATTATTATTTTAAAATATTCTTAATAGGTAGGTAGGCAGGCAAAAGGTTTAGGTAGGTCGAAAAAGGTAGGTAGGTAGGTAGTAGTTTAACCTACCTAACCTTACTTATGTAACCTATGAAACCTACCTATGTAACTACCTTAATTTAATCTACTTACCCTAGCCCTTTAAAAATGTGCATAAGTTGCAAGTATTAGGAATTTGAACCTTTCACCTTCACTATGATAAACTAAGTCCTTACTAATGGACTACAACATCAAAAGGTGTCCAATTTTGATCAAGTTTTAATTTCACATGTTTATTTCATATCCCTATTAGATTATGAGGTAGGTAACAAGTGGGTAGGTTATAAAAAATAAGAAATAAAAGGTAGGTAGGTAAATAGGTAGGTTGGCAATGGGTAGGTAAGTAAGTGGATGGGTGGTTAGGTAGGTAGGTAAGTAGGTGGGTAGGCAAGTGGGTGGGTGGGTGGGTGGGTGGGAGGGTAGGTAGTAGGTGGTGGATAGGTGCATGGGAAGGTAAGTAGGTAAGTAAGTGAATAATAAAGGGGTGAAAGCATAGTAAGGTGTCTTAAATCCGGCATTTGAGAGTCCATTTTTACATTGGACTTTATTTTATTTTATTTTTTAAACCTATGGTAGTAGTACAATCAATATGTCAAATTGTCAAGTACACAAAATTGACAAACTAACACAAAGGCAAAGGTTTTCAAATTTAGGTTCATGTGCGTGTAGGTTGCACAAGCTCATTGAAATTCACAAGAAATGGCTTCTCAGTATCTTTGTAAAAAAATTTAATTCCTTTTTTATTATATCTCATGATTGTACCACTTGTGTTGAAACATGGAAAACTAGATTTTATTTCTATGATTTTTGTTTTGATGTGCATTGAATATGTCGCAAGTGAGTGGAAATAGGTTGAGTAAGCATTCACAAGGTTAGTACCCTAATAGACCGAGCATTGGAAAGAGGTTTCAGATAAAACAAGGAGGGAAGTTCAAAAGTCCTCCACACGTTGATCCAATGTATGGGAAAGTTTTGTAGATTATTACTCATGTATAGAGTTCATCAATCCTCAACAATTCATTGAGGTTTACAAGTTGAATCACCAAGGTCAATGCTCAAAGAGTTTGAAAATTCCAAGGGATCTACAAGACTCCAATGTTGAAGGAATCTTTGATGTTGCCGTCAACAAGAATGGGTACAAATATATGGAGTGTGATGATCTTGAGCTTAAAGTTCACATAGAAAACCTTTGGATGATTATACATAAGAAAACATGGCTTCCAACATCTCGGTTGATTTCAATTGCCATGGCCAAGGTATTAACTTTCGAGAAGGTTCATAAGCAAGTCATGAATTGGGCCCTATTTACAACTTGGATGAGAAAAGAGCAAGTTCGTAGGTTGCTAGTGAAGAAAACTTTGCCAGGTGATGATCAAGGTTACGACTTTGACGAGGAAGAAGGAAACTTGGATGTAAGAAGAAAGCCAGTGGAAGAGAAGGTTGGGGACGGGAGGTTGGACAAGATTGTGACTACTATGATTGAGTGAAAACTTGCAATGGAAATGAATGAGATGTAGGAATATTTTGCTTCAATTCAAAGTCTATTGCCAAATGCATAACACGTGTTAAATGAATTGTTGCCAATGCAACTTGAGGTCATCAAGATCTCATGACTCGTAAGACCCAAATGGAAGATAGGCAGAAGAATGGTGGTTGTGAAAATTTTTGACACGCCTTCAAATGTTGAGGGCAAATATTGCGAAACTAAAAGTTGAGTGGGATGCCACCCAAGACAACAACTTGAGTGAGGGTGCACTTACATTTTTAGAAGGTGCATTTAAGGTGTCAAAAATGTCAAAAAATAAAACTTTTGAATTGTTAATGACCTTGAAAGTTTTGGAGTTCGAAGAGTTTTAGATTTTAAAAAAGGTAGATGTGCAAAAAAATGTATGTGACACATTTGAAGAGAGAGTTGCCGAAGGTGAAGTAGAATACATAGAGGATTTTGGAAAGTCTACAACAATAGATAAAAAGGTCAAGCAAATGAAAGAACATTTTGAGAACTTGGAGCAACAATCGTGTGCATTAGAAGCACACATCAGGGCAATAGAACATGGAAAAGGGGGTTTTCTTGTGAGCCCTAAACCCCTTCTTTCTCTTGAAATTGGTTTGAACTTAGATGAACAATTAGATGATGAATATGTAGTTCATTCTATGAAGGTCATAATGTGTGCATTTTGTGGTGGGAAATTCCCACCTGCATGGGAATGTTGTTTAGCTACTTGCATGCACATGTATCATTCTTGGTTTGTTGCGGCACTTTTTTTATTTCCATGAAATTTTTGGTGAAGGGTTGCCATTAGGAGATGCATCCAGACTAGTGGAAAGGTTCTGGGATTATAAAGCCTAATGAAAAGAGTGATGTTCTTGGTGCGTAGAAGTGCAAAAGTAGCAATCAACAATATTATGATGATTTGAAATGCAATAGGATTGACATAGAAGGTATGTTGCTTGAGAACAAAATAATATATTTTCATTTTTGCATTTTGTTTGTTTTGTTGTGTTTGTTCAAAGACAATTTTTAATAAAAAAACTTCTACATCAATGTTGTCTCTTGAGATAAATAGGATATGGTCACATGTTTCTGGAAATCATATACACTAACGTGGAATAGCTTGTCCATTTCTTCATAAAAGTGTACAACAAGACATCAAAGTGGTGAGATTTTTGTAGTATGGTACATGTGGTATGTTATTCTATTGGAAAGCACTTGCAAGAAAATAAGATACTTGGAGACCATATTTACTTTTGTGAACTTCAAGTTTATAATTTTAGTAATTTTGTGGACTATGATGTCAAATTCTATGGACTTTATGTATACCCAATCCAAAAACATTCTTTTTGATGGATTCTTTGGACTTGTAGTAGTTAGGCATGAGGGTTTTGTGGACTTGAGTCCATGATTCATATTTGGCATTGCATGTGATTACTTTGATGGAATTGAAGTCCATCAAATTTTTGCTTTGTCCACATATAGTGTGTACTTTGTGTACGTCTAGTCCATAAAAGTTCTTTGTGATAGACTCTTTGAATTCATGGTATATAGCCTTGACAAAGTTGTGGACTTGGAGTCCACTATTTAAATTCAACAATGTACATTTGATTACTTTGGTGGACTAGAAGTCCATCATTTCCTCATTTGGTACATGGTTATTGCACATTTGTGTATTCCACTTGTCATAGGTGTAGTATTACTATAGTTTTATAAGCTTCATGGAAGTCAAGTGCATATTGAAGTGTTTTGGAATCCATGACATTGGACTATTTGATGTTCATGTAGGTTGGAGCATGTAATTGTGGACTTATTATGTTGGTCTTTTTTAGATTGTAAAAAATCATAGATATTTCCATAAAGCTATGTTGAATTATAGATGGTCTAAAGGATATTGTCTCCCTTGTAAATTTCTTTGATGATCATGACAAATTGCTAGCTAATTTATTCATTGTATTTTGGGTTTTGCTTGTGGTGGCGGAACCAACAAAAAGCCTTTTGGAAACAAGCATAAGTTTCTCCACTCCACTTATGAGACAAAATCATATAAGTTTTAATGTTGGGAATGTTCATTGGCTAGCACTAAACTTGAAACTTGCTATTTTGAATAGCAATGTGATGGAGAGGTCTCATTGCCAGAACTTCCAGCTAATGCAAGGCCCACCCATGGTTCACAAATTTACCTCCATCTCCTTTGCAACCAACTATAGTGGCTGCATTAGTTCTCACTGCTCAAGTGGCTCCTCAAAGGTTCAAACAAAAAGGCATTAGCATTTGAAGAACATGACAACATTTTAAAACTTGATGAAAATTGTGTAGGAGATGAGGGTGATGCACAAGGGTCTATTTTAATGGAAAAACTAGCTGCAAACACAAAAGAGGTGATCCATTTTGCAAAAGAACATCCCCTTTTAAAGGTGTCAGCTTCTGATATCAAAGAATTAGAAACTTCCAAACATGGAAGGAAAGCTAGATGAAACCTATGTATGAATAGGTTTTTATAACAAAGACTATTAGGCAAGCTCTAAGGGCAGCTCAAGGCCCCACTAATCAAGGACTTGGAAAGGTTCAAAAAAGTCATGGCAAACACAAATGATGATGTGACCTTTCTTTTTTGGGGGATTGATTTTATGATGTCTACATTTTGACATGCTAATCTATTTACTAGAGTTAAATCTAGTGAATTTAACCATCTAGCTAGGTGTATTTAAATTTTTTTGCCAAGTATAAGGTTCATGTGTTGATAAGATGCAAGTGCTAGCCTAGGGGCATGTTGAACTTTGTGGGCATATTTTGCTTTGGCATTTCCTTTTGGTAAAGATTGCTTGACCATAGTGATCTTCAATATCATACTTTTTCCAATGTTCAAAATTGAATGCAATCTTCTAAGAAAAAGGTTCATGGAATGAACATGTAGACAATGTAAACTTTTTAGGCCATGTTGCTCCTTCAAAAAAAATTATGGAATTATGAAATTTTGTAGAAATCTATTTTAGGGGTGCATGGCAACCTTCTTCATAATCAGGCACACATAATTGCTTACAACAGTGCTTGCATTATCTGGATCCATGAATGCAATTTCTTTGAGGGAAGTGAAACCCAATTTTACATATTCCCTTTCTTAATGTGAGTTAAGTATTAAAATCTGATCCAAAATCTACATTTTCTTTTTTATAAAAAAAATTTAGTTGTCAAACACTTAATTCCATGTTTGAATATGTGATGAATAGTTGAAGTTAATGTCTTCTAGAGATCCAATGTAGTAGACATATCCAAGAACTTTTGGATGAATTGATGGCATCACCATTTGAAAAATTTCAATGATAATGAGATCAATAGCTTGTAGCTACCATTATATACACATGAAAAGAGGAGGTAATGTGGGATGAAAGCTTGGTAATTTCTAACATTAATTACACATGGGAGGGTTGCTACCTATCTTAGTGGAAGTTAATATTTTGTTAGAACCAAAACCTTAGATCCATAAGATCAACCAAAACAAAAATCAATCAAGTTCATTCATGTAAGTAATTTGTTCAATTTCCTTCACACTGAATATTATGTGAAATGTTTTTGGCACTAGATTTGGTTGCCTAGAGGGAATATTTCATGTATATGTATACAATAATCACTATCCACCTACATCAAATGTATTAAAAAATGTGGCATTTGGATAAAATTGCTAATAGATGGTGCAATTTGCCAAAATTGCCACAAATGCTTAAGTCAGTTTTTAATTGTGAAAGAGTTTTGAATGTGTATGCAAGACAAGTTGAATAAGAAAAAAAAAGACCTTCACAACATGGAAGGATTAACATCCACAAATGTAACAATTATGATGGTGGTTCTATTTTACCAAGAAATGGAGAACTCAAAACAATTATTTAAACTTCTTATGGCTTTACAAAATTGTTGAAATTTCCATCTCCTCATAAAATAGGACCACCATCATGAATCAAAATGGAGTATTTGGAGTAGATCAATCATCCTAACAGCAAACAACTTAATGTAAAAGTTCTTCACCGACCATATTCTAAATTTTGTCCTTCCCAACAAATATACTCATTGTTCACAAGATAACGACATCAATATATGCTAACATTTTTCCAATGGGGGATTCTACAAATGGCTCATCAATTTCTCTTCCATCAATTATTTTTTGCCTCTCCAATTCTTTGATTTTTGCACCCTATCACTTGAATAATGACCTATAGCTACAATGACCATCACAAGCAATATAGTAAGCTTATAAATAATCATGTTGGGAAAGGTTTATTTATCACACATTGTAGTTCACTTCGCAAGTTAGAATGTTCTAAAACACATAGGTACGCAAGGAAATGCTGCTAAACCACTATTAATCCTCTATAGGCTACATTGTTTATTTGATGAATTCATGAACTTTGAACATCTTGTAACCTATTTGTATCACAACTAGAAGGATATCACATGAACCAAATCACAAAACATAACATGCACAAGGACTGGGTGATTTCATGTAGTTGTACATCAAGTTTGGTTTTCCAAACATTTGTAAATATGTTTGTGGTAAGGGCTTGAAACATTTATGTCTGAAGAAAAAAGGTGATCTGCTAAACTAATCTTACAACAAAAGAATGTTTAAAACATACACTCATGCTAAATCATGTAGGAAGACAAAGGGCTTATGTTTATTCATTCTTGAGACCTTGATGTGACACATATGTAGGATTGGGAACCATACACATGGCTATTGGAGATAGTCCCAACAATGGGCCTTGCCCATTTTTGAACAGTGGCTAGCTTGGTGCTAGTGGCTCTAGTGCAAAGTTCCCAACCACAACATACAAATCCAAAGAAAAATAAAATCACTCACCATTATGATAGGAGGCATAAGCAAGCAATTCCAACAAGACAAACATTTAGATGAAGGATAATTGTATAAGGAAGACCATTTGGACACACTCTTCTCTAGACTCAATCTAAAGCTTGAGTTGTAGAGATTCAACATAGGAGGCCATTTTCTACCATTTCTATGGGTATTAAAGAGGGAAATACCATCCTAGCTAACTACTAATGAAAATTGCATTTCTCCACACAAACATTACTAGAACTATTGAAACCAAAAGAATAGTGTGAATTTCACTTTAAAGAATGATGATGTTAATCAATTAAAATGGTTTGTTACATAGTGCTTGAAGATGCAACAACCACTTGTGAAAAAAGGAGGGTGCATTTATGGTTAATTCATGTCTTGTCACTTGTGGGGTGAATTTGTGGCCAACACAACCTTGTTATTGTGAAGGAAAAATCCTTAAGTTAAAGAATACTTGGCAATTGCTACCCCTCCACTTAATTCATTAACAATATTTTTAAAGTAAAAGCAAATCTTGCCTTTCTCAAATTTTGCTAAAGTAGAACTTTTAGGTCCTTTTAATTGAATGACAGATTATTTGTTAATTGAAGATTTACTTAAAGCAGATCTTTTCATGATCTATTCCAACATACCATTTGGTCAACCCCATATCAACAACACATATCTTACCTTGATTTTTCTTATAATGCAGAGTGTTGTTAAGTTGTTTTTGAAGCAAATAGACCCACATGCACCTTCAAAATGTTCCTTAGTAAATCCTTGACAAAGCCTTGCAATGTCCTTTAGTGTTGGAGTCATATTTGCAACAAACCATTTTGTATACCATTGATATATTACTGCGCTGTACAATTTTCAATGAAAGGAGGATTAAACAATTAAACAACTATCAAATTCTAGCTCTCGAAATAAAAAAACAAGCAAAAACCATCATTTGAATCACAACCATAAGTGAAATACTAATGAATCACCATAACCCAAGTCAGATGAACTTCAAATAGACAACACTCCAAATAATGACCAAATAAAAAAATAACAATTTGAGCGCCACATCCAAGTTTTGAATATCTAGTGACCACAAGAAAGTTAATAAATGAATAATCCCCTTATACTTTCAAACAAGTCAATTGTGTTCTGAAACAATTTCTACTACATACAGATGGCAAATACCTTTATCTTTAAATAATTTTTTTTTATATAACCTAAAAACTTCAAGATGTGTGAACCTAATGAAATTCTTAAATAAGACCAACAAAGCAAGAGTTTCCTACACATCAAGCTACACATTAATACAATTGTCTGAATCGATACTCATAGTGTGTGATCATTAGTTGTAGAACAATGTATTTAAATAAATCAATGGAAAATGCTTGTGAAGGAAAGGGGTTAACCACATATATTCTTGCTATGAACAAATGCCCCACAAACTATGGCCTACTGATGGGAACTCAAAAATCATATTTGTCTGAAAGCGCAGGATTTGGCTTCTTGTAACAAGTTCACACACCTTACTTGCACTGTTTCTTGATGCCCCTATGAAATGTTTTGTATTCAACATTATAATTCAATGTTTGCATCTAAATGGTTTGCACCTTCGGAGTCCATCCAACATTGAACACAACAAAATGGACTTTTGTGCTTAAGAGATGTTTTAAAAAAGATTTTGTGATCATTCATTGCATTCATCAACTTGGCCAAATCTTGTTCGTTTTTTGCCATGTATTCCATTCCTCAAGGTGACATTTCTAGAATGGACAATTTATAAAGCCACCCAATGTGAACCTAGTGCACAAAACTTTCTCCCTATTAATTCCTTGGATGGACCCCTAGAAAATGTGCATCCAATGTAGGACCAATTGTTGTATAAGATCAATAAAAATGCACCTGCTGATGTGATTTGAACCCACATAATAGTTTGTGAAATAGCCAAAAGCTTTAACGATTAGGATGTTTTATTCCAAGCAACAAACTAATAAAAAAAAAGAGGGCTTATAAGTGCAAACTTGGATAAGTTGTAGTTCAATCATGTTGTTGGGTGGTCATGCAATTGTCTAAATTTCCATTGTTTCGTTATTGTGGAGGAGTTTTATTACTGGACCAACTGCAAAGGAAATAGAATTAGTTTGTAGCAATTAGGTTGCAAACACAACACAAAACATCTTTCAAAGTTGCTATATCTCCATGCACATTGTTGTTTTGAAAATGTTGTACTTTGTGTTCTCAAAAAATGTCAAAGCTTATAGATTTTGTTTACAATTTTCAAGTTAATCCTCTATCATCATATGCATTTAGTTCTAAAATCATGTTATGGTAATAAAATCCATAGAGCTTATGGGGCAACAACAAGAATAGTTGATGCTTTGCTTGTGCTTGGTGGACCATATAGTAGCAAATGTGGCAACCAATTCTCTCCTATCAACTTGTCAACTTTTTCACATAAAAAATCCAACAATGACATTCTTTGTTAGAGTTCCAAGCTATTCAACTTGGATTTACTACATATATACTCAAGATAATAAATTGATCTAGGATACCTTATGGATTCCAAAGGAAGTGGCAATAGCCTTGGAATGAATGTTGGAAGCAAAAATTTCAAGCAACAAAAAACCAGACATTAGACTTATTCCCAATAGAAAACCAATTCACATATCTACACCACATGAACACCTAAACTCATCAGAATATTTTCTGATTCTATCATTCTAATCTAACAACATATGTAAACTATTTCTAGAAATTAGGTATGAATCTCCAAAGGAAGACTTTATTTTAATTTGAAATATACTCTCAAATTGGGGTTTAAAATGCAACATTAACTATAAACCAACATGAAATATAAAAATAATGAGACATTTACCGACCTTGAGAAACTGGCCATCAAAAGTTTCTTGCATCAAATTGTTTGTCCATTAATGGCGATGCAATTTCCATGCCTGTCAATCATCAACATCTAATCTTTAGTTTCTCAAACATAATTCATCCAATATCCCAAAGTTTCAAACACATAAAATTAGCACATTATAAAATAAATATCCATGTCCATGAGTTTTGCATGTGTGACAAAAAATGTGGGCAAAATTCAAAAGTCTATTATTTATTGGCTATCCACAATTTTTGATTTGATTTTTTCATTCTTAGAAGGTTGATTATGATAGCTTTAGATAAGTGATTCATTTTTTAAATTTCCTTCTATCTAAGATATACATGAAAAATTGCCATTGTGACGTCCATATAAGGTCACCATAGTGTGCAAACACCCATTTATCCTTGAAAACTTGCAATTGATGAAAATTCAAAAATACCACAAAGATCCATACATACATATCTTAATGTTCAAGAAGGTAGGAAGGATGAAAAAAATGATGATAAATATCTTCGTTAACCTTGTTTAATAGGGTTTGATAGGTTTGTGAAAGTTTTTGGAAGACTAATGGAATTGCTAGAAAGAGACCATTTTTTTCAATGTTTAGTAAAATAGGCTTGCGTGTAGGCTAAAGATTTATTTTTTTAAACGAATGGAATTATTGAATTTTCTGGTTTTATTTACATATAAATATATTTAAATAAATAAATATAAATATATATCTTGAGTAAAGTAACAATCAAATGTGTAATTATTATTCACAAACAAGGATCTAGTAGAATACTTGTGCATTTTAGTTTAAGATTTCATTTGAGATCTCAAATGAAGATAGGGCAACATGGCTTCATGAGCATCCAATACTTCTGGAAGGCATTCAAGGCCTTCTCCTCAAAAAGAAGAAGTCAATTGGTAATAGGACGAACACAAGAAGAGGAAGAGAATGACTAAAGGTAGGAACAACACGAGAAGAGGAAAAGGGTGACCATTATTAGGAATAACATGAAAAGATGAAGAATAAGAACAACACAAAGAGAGGAAGAAGGCGATGAATAAGAACACGAGAAGAAGAAGAGGACAACTAACAATAGGAACAACATATATTAAAAAAAAAGATGAATAGTAGTAGGACAAACACAAGAAAAGGTAGAAAATGACTAGCAATAGGAACAACACAAGAAGAGAAAAAAGGTGACCGGTAGCATAAACAACACAAGGAAAAAAACAGGTTCCATTTTGTGGACCGTTTCATGCATTCAATTTACATCTAATTTGGGCATAAAGTCTTGAATTTCTTATATATTTTACTACCACAAGAAGGCAAATAAAGAAGAACAAGAAAACCAGATGTACTTGTAATGACCACCTACTTCTCTCTATAGAAAGATGGTTTAGAAGTCCACATCTATAATTAGAGCTTGAAAGGTTATGTTAGAAGATCGTGAGCATTTTGTCAATGCTTCTAGAGAAGTTTTTTGTGCTTCCAATGCCAATGGAGTGAAGTTTCTGCATAATTACATTTGAGGCCACAATGAACCGAAATGAGCTTCTTTGAATCTTCTGACAAGCACAAAGCACCATTATTTGAATTTCCACAACCCTGCCCTTCTTGACTCTCTGTAGGTGACAATGACACCATGAAGCCCAATTTTCACAGGAGCCAAATCATAGCAAAAACAAGCTTGACTATTGACCTTTGGCATAAAAGATGATGTCCACTCCTTCCAAATATCAATCAAAATCCTGGGTTTTGTGAACAAATTACTTCTACAATAACGATTGGCTTCAACAAGATCAGGACATACCAGGATCTGGCATCAGAGGCCCTCCACAACTGGGATTCATACATCTGTCACCCTCAAGAACTGCATCCTCTCTAGAACCATTTTGCAGTCTGTGCATCCCAGGTTCTTTGTCAGGGTAGTTGTCACAGTGACCACCGGCATACATATTACTTCCGAATTATTCTTCTGCATTTTCATTGCCTCATTGTTAGCATCTAGAGGTTGGCATGTAATGTATTGTATATGGTTGAGAACACTCAGGTTTATATCTGTTGTTTTTCTTGAAAAATGGTCTTTTGTCTTGCCAATCAGAGGTACTCTTGATGATCCTTGGACACAAACCAATGTAAATTTAGCTCTGTTGGGTTTAGCAGTTTCAAGGAGTTGGGTATTTCTAAATCTTCACATTTTGTTGGTCTTGAGTCTTGATGTGCACATAAAACATTAACTATGATTATGTGGATCAGAGCAGATGAGTTGGTGAATTTCATGTTTCGTTGATTTGTCGGGCATCCTGGTAAACCCTAAGCCATTGAAGATTCCTGGAGAGATGGGCATGTTCTCACTATTTCAACCATCACATCTTGAAGATTGGATCTTGAGGACATTGTTTTCCCATGTGTGTGTTGCATCAAGACCCATGCCATCTTTTTGTTTGGAATTTTTGTTTGTAGCCAAAGAGACAATCATCCTAGGATGATGTAGAAAAAGTGGCAATAATCCCTATGAAGATTTACCAAATCTGGCTATGAATACAAATCTTTAGTCATCCTTTTATATTTCAATCTACACTCTGAAAATCAAATATAGAAATCTAGTGATATTTACTATCTTTTCTTCACTTCTCATGATTGAAAACTTCCAAAAGCACTTCATTTTTGAATTTTGAATTTTGAATTTCGCTTTTTGGCTGTTTTTTGGAGGGGCACAAATAGAAAGAATCCATTGCAAAGAGAGAAGGAACTAACAGCAGACTGCTTTTGGCAAAATTTCACAAAGAATAATCAGGCTGACCCATGCACACTTGGAACTTCCACAGCTTCCCCACCCCCTCAACAGCATATGCAGGCTTCTTGGACTCCACCAGTAAACACAATACATTACACGGCTTCAGATTTTTCTTTGATGAGACCTTTCAGTCCTGCCCATACAGATCCAGTGACCTACATGCAACCTCCTGATCGCTTGTAATGACCTGTCAGAGATTTCCCAGTGTAGTTGGGGGATGCCTTAAATCTGTAATATTTTTCCTCACTGACACTGGATGTCATCTCATGTTTCTCAGCTGGCTCTTACATTATCATGACAGCCCACTGATTTTTCTTCACTCGATGAGTAGGAGCTGACATGGTTATTACATGGGGTAAGGCCCTTGGACAGGCACATTACCAGAATTTGGCGTTTGCCATTGGCTATTCTGGTAATGCCCCCTGTCTGCAGGCCTTACCTACCACTTATCAGCAGTCCCTTTCTCAGGTAAATCTCTGGATTTGTGTGAGAATTTTGTTCTGTGTATGGAATTCATCTTAGCATCAATTTGTTGCTGACAGTCTCATCATCCTAAATTGTCAATGCATTGAATGCAACAAAGTTCACAGAATAATGATCTCTTTTATGTCTGGTAAGCTCCATCCTACTTCTTGTTCTCTTTTTTGATGTGAGGTGAACTCTCAGCATTTTCACAAAGTTTGTTGAGCTTCAAGGGGCTTTTGTCAATTTCATGTTGCAAGTTTCCATGGGGTTTCACATCCTCCACAGGTACTGTTTGAAAGGTCAACAACTCCAATAGAATTTTTTGATAGAGGTGGGAATGGGTGTGGGCTCTGGATTAGGTGTAATGAGGCATTTTGAATAGAATTTGTCTGACAAAGGCTCCATGAGTCAGAGCAAGTAGATTGTACCTGAGATCAGGGAAGTGCTGCAAGCTAGGCACCCAGATACCCATAAGAATATGTATGTGTGTCTGTGCTGTTATTTGTTGGGAGGTTGTGTGGATTTGTTCTCCTTTGAATCTTTTTGTGTGAAGTTGGATCAGGTGTTGTTCTTACACACTTGTTGTGCATTGGCTGCAGTACATAACCTTGTCCAGGTAAAGCTGTTATGGGGTCATGCTCTGGAAGACCTCATGAAGTGAAGACATTGTGAGGCTCTGCACCTTTGTTCATCAATGCACAATTCGCAGGTTAACCTAACAAACTGACACCTGATGCCAATAATACTCTATATATGAAAACAGGATCATCTTATGAGATAGAATTGCAGAAATGTGCCATGGAATACAATCAAATTTTCATGAGAAATCAGCAATCTGTAATATGAAGGAGGAGCCTGAAAAGAAATGCAAGAATCAAATCAGTCTCAGCTCATACCTTAAATTCTGAGATCCAAAAGCAAACAATAAAACTGCAGCACTGGTGATTTTTTTTGGAATGCAGCTTGTTTATATGGGCTGGTTGTTGTGACAATTAACTCATCCCCATGCACATTTGTTGTCTTAGACCATAAACCCTAAAACCCTAAACCCTGGACTGCAGTCAACCAGCTAGCCTCTTTAGCCTGCATTGAAACAAAATTGCCAGTCAGATCTCATGCAATATTATGACAAGCTGCAAGTCCAAATCACACATCAGAGGAAATGCATATAGCAAAGAATCAGGCGGAGAGAATAGTTGCACAAGAGAAAAGAGCTATGATGGCTTGCTTCTCAGTTTTTGCAGTTTTTTGCTGACACTGCTGTGATGGAGGAGTATTCTCAACCCCTAGAATTATGTCTTATATTTCTGACTGCATGAATGCTGATGTATTGGCATTGTTCCTCTTGGCATAGTATGATGATGTCAAATCCTTCAATGCAACTTCCACCTTCATCCATTGGTCATCACAGAGGTAATTTGGACATATGTGGTGAGACTCAGTGATAACAATCTTATCATGCTTCAACAGCATGTTGGCTTTCTTGTGTTGACATAGAGGGCATGGAGGATGAGAATAGGCCAGGAGAATTGCTGTGTATGAAAGATGGTTTTCAGCCAGTCATCATAGATGTTGAAGAGGGCCATTGGTGGCTTTGTTGCCTTCAGGATCATGTCTCCAAACCTTCTCAATCTTTCAGCAAGCTTGGAAAGACAGCTATGTAACTTGCTACCCTTGATGACAGCATTGGGGAAATCCAGCAAATGAACCTCTAGTGGGCCTGTTGATCATTTGCCATGGGTCCTGCTGAGCAAAGTGCTTCAGAAAGGCACATAGGGAGTCTGAACTGTTTCCACATCCCTGTTGCATTGAGTCCTGTGTTTCTGCAATGGGAGAAACCTAACAGTGCAACATTAGATCACTATGAATTCAAGAGAAAAAACATACATATGTTCCAGTCACAACACCACAAATCCAAGGAATCATAGTCTTGCATGTACAGCATGTTGAAAGTCTTTGACATAACCACTGCTACAAAGATAGACTAATCAAATTTTCTCTGACAATGTTGTGACCTTCAAAAGTACTATGGAAGAGGGAATCATCATGGAGAAGGGGCGCAGAAGAAAAAGATCATCCCATTTCTAAACAATGGGTAGGAAGTCAATTTGTCAATTCCCATGCTTGGTAGCAAGTCACCACCTTCTGCTTGCATAAGAATTTGTGGTGAGAGGTAAAGCACTGCATTAATGCCACAAAACTGCACAGTTTATTGCATAAAAAATAACATTAAAATTTTCCACAATTTCCAGTATCTGGTCCCAACAGGCAAGTTCATACCAATACCCTGCAGACAAATTCTAAGATGGAGGCCTGCCAAACTACTACTGATGTTTGCACAACAAACCTTGGCAACCATAATCATCCTTGAAAGCTTAGGTGGTGGTGTGCACAAGTGATAAAGTGAACTACTTTCTGCAAATGCAAGTTTTGATTTGTTGGCTTGTATGTTGTAGAATTTGGATGCCAATCTCTACAATAAGAGCTCCTTCTGGACACCACCTTCCAGCAGGTTAGACCATGGAGGTGGTTGGGTTCCAAGCTCCACTGGGTGAACCATAGTTGCTCCCACTGCAATGTTCATCTAAAAATTTGAAATGCTGAAGATTTGAAATAAAAATTTGTTTTCACAAAACAAAATTTTGTGAAGGAAAATAAAAAATCTTTTAGAATATTCAAGAATGTTATACTTTTTGACATCGAATCTTCAAATGTAATTAATTATTTGACAGTCATGTGTTGAAGCTGGCCTTGTATTATGGTATACACAAATGGATTTTGGCAATGGCTATGACAGAGTGGAATATGTAATGGTGACAGAAGTCCCTAGCCTAACAATGGATGGCAAATATAGGATACTCACCATAGTCGTGAGCAGCAACAGACCCCAGCCGCCCATAATAGAGCTGGCCTCCTCTCTTCTTGGTTGTTGGATTTTGGCATTAAAATAATAATTTAATGGCAAAAAGTTGTCAAGGGCCTTCTACTCAGGCCCCTTTTCAGTTTTGCAAAAAGGCAAATCCACATTAAAAAACACACTGGATGATTGAGTCCCCACCATATTTCATCTCTGGAGGAGAGGAAAACATAAAATCCAGATGCTTTCTCTGCAGAAAGTCTTCTTTGATCCCTGCATCATCAGAACCACTATCAATTGCATGAGATTGGCCTATTTGTGCATCTACAGAAATGCCGATCACTTGGTGTTTGAGGAACCTGTGAAAGTCCAAGAGAGAAAACTTCACTAGAGAAAACACTATACACAGTAAGCATGAGGTCTCCTGCAAGATATTCTGTTGCCAGGGTTTATTTTTGCACCATTCTTTGCCTCTCACACGTCAGTGAAATCAAAGTCAAGAAAAAATGGCAACCCCTCAAAAGACATGAACCCAATAATCTCAAGCTGGTGCTGATGTAGAAGACACAAGAATTGCATATACTCCATGCCACGGGTGAGGGGTTTAAGACTTAGGTTGATCTTTTGATGCCCCCATTTGGGGGTTTGTGCTTATGGGTGGGTGCTGACTCCTTGCTGGATGACGGTCCTCTGGTTTTGTATCTCCCTTTCATGTTCGAGTTGGGTGCTTTTTCTTTTCATTTATTTGCTAGGGTAAGTCAATATTGCATGTCTAAAGACTTATGAAAGAATAAAAGACCTATCATTGTTTTCATGGTTTTTAACCTTGTAGTATACAGACCAGGGTTAAGTTAATAGTGTACTAATATAGGGGGTGTTGAATAGGCTCGTGTCTAGGTGTGAAAAAAAATTGTTATAGCCAATGAAATTGTTGGATTTGGTTGACTGAATTTTTTCTTAGTTGTCTTGAAAGAACTAATGGTTAAATGTGTAAAAGGGTTTGTTAGGTTTGTGAGAATTTTAAAAGTCCAATGGAAATGGTAGAAAGGGACCATCATTTTTAATGTTCAGTTGAATAGGGTTGCATGTAGGCTTGAAGATTATTTTTTCAGGCCAATGGGATTCCTGGATTTGATGGTTTGAATTTGTTTTCATAGTTATCATGGGTGAAGTAAGAGTTCAATGTATAATAGCTATTTGTAGATGAGGTTTTGGCACATTACTTGAGCACTTTGTCTTTGCATACATATTATGTAAAAGTTTCAATTTGGAGCCATGGATAAAGGGCCTTCCGCTTTGTAATCTTCTTTATTTTTTGTGACAAATTTTTGTCACTTGGAGACAAACTCCAAAGAAATGAATATTCTTTTTCAGATGTCAAGGAATAATTATAAAATTTCCTTAAATTATTTTTTGAGAAAAATTTACCCCATTCAAATAGTGTTTTCTCGCCAGTTTTTATATATACTGCAGGACCTGGTGATCACCCATAAAAGGATTTAGCCAAATTTGGTTACACCACCATATATGAAAACTTTTTTTTTATAAAAAAAAAGGCTCCTTCTATATTCCTAGCAACCTAAATGGAACATATCATTAAATTCTGGTGACTTGGAATGGTTGTTTCTTCAAAATGGCCATTGTTTTCATGGAAAAATCCTTGTTACAGGTCAAAAATTGAAATCATATTTTTCAGGTTAAAATCTGGCGAAAATTCGCCAGTAAAACCATCTTTGATTTTTTTTGGGATCAATTTTCGCCACGCTGTTAAAAAAAATTGAAAATTTTCGTTTTTTTAGTGTAAATTAGACTATTAAAAACATTTGGACATTCTTAAGGGGATGCTAACCAATTGATGCTACTTATATAGAAAAAATTGGACCAAAAAGCAAAAAAAAAACTCCAAAGACTTTTTTTGGGAGAACCGCAGATGCCAGTCTTAAGAACCGCCCTGATACCCGGAGGGGTTTGACGCCGTTTCTAATAGGCGTCCCCACATGGTCATGTGACCCACTCACTAGCAATAAGACTAGGTAATAACACTGGGTCGACCGACTGGCGCCTTTTGTTCGCTGGCTTTATAGCCAAAAAGCTAAATTGAAAAGTAAATGTGCTAAAATCATTTGCTTTTTGAGATTTTCAATAGCCATAATTCAACCTAAATTTAAGAATTTTTTTTCAGATTCCTAAACATAGTTCAAGAAGCCAGAAATTATAGAAAGATATTTTGAGAATTTACTTTCATATTTATCTTGTAGCCAAAATTTGGCTAAACCTTCATGTGGATCATAGCGACTTTAGCCACATCACAAAATCTACAAAAAAAAAAAAAAAAACAATTAAAATGGAGTGGCAAAAAAAAGGGGAAGAGGGGAGCCGACGGGGGGGAGGGGGGGAGCGTGGAAACAGGGAA
>Ga0116231_10005837_pt1 | contig 23985 bp, 13 predicted proteins | sample S1TSphgellanicum_2_FD_89695 | JGI IMG/M metagenome (GOLD analysis project Ga0116231, IMG submission 89695) | Host-associated microbial communities from peat moss isolated from Minnesota, USA - S1T2_Fd - Sphagnum magellanicum MG | ecosystem: Host-associated > Plants > Peat moss > Unclassified...
AAAATTTCCAAAACTTTCGGGAACCAAGGTTCAAAATGTCAGAACCGGGGTTTTGGGTTTTCTCACGTCGGGTAAGGGAATAAATACCCGGACTGATAATCTGAGGGTACACACGGTTGGTTCTGATACCTGCACAACGTCGATCGGGACCACTGCGCGTCCGGGGTGGCTGGAATGGCGTAGCCACGGGTGTCCGAAGGTCACGGGTACCACTAGTGTTGTTATAAATAACTATGTGTTAATTGTGTTAAATTGAAAATAAATAATCATCATTCCTAGTGAGAAACACGAAGCCCAAATAAATTTGGGAGTTTTTTCAAATTCAAAGTTTAAAGATTTTTAGGAATTTTTGGTTGAATAGATTTATTGTTTATGTTTCAAGTTTTATGTTTTTTTGGGGGGGTTTGTGGATTTAAAGCTTGAAGGATTAAAATATTTAAGGTATAATGGTAATATGGATTTTAGATACTAAAATAAATTTCATTATCATGTATTCACATTTTAACAATTTGGAGATGAACTTGATTAAATCATTTCAAGTTAATTAAATGTATGAATAGTGTGAAAATCTATTTGATGTTTGAAATGGAATGATTGAGAAGGGGGAAAAAATGTAAAATTAAAGACATAACAATAAATTTTGATTATAAAAATCAACAATAAATAAATAAATAATAATTTTGTGCATTCCTTTCCTTACACGGGTTTCATTCTCTTATGCTTGGTTTGATTGAAAAAAAAGAAGTTTCTAATCTTTATAAGGTTTCAGATTGATTTTATTAATTTGGCTACAAATTACATCTAATTAACAAATTTTACAATATTATTAACCAACTAAATGTGATTATCTTCACCATAATGCCACAATAGATGTGTGCATGAAAACTCAAGTTGACATTAGAACATAAATAATTTTCATGAAAATTGAAGAAATCTTGTTGTACTCACTATTAAGTAAGTTAGAACAAAGTTCAAAACTTTTTCTTAAAGTTAGAGAAAGAATTATGGATTATGGAATGAGAAACCTTGGAAAAGAAAAAAAAAAAGAAGGTGAAATGGAAAAACTTAAATGAAAAACAATAAAACCAAAAATATGAACAAAAGTGATAGACTTTCATTTGTTTGTGCTAACATTAAAATTGGGTTTCGATTGGGAATGGAGTAAACAAGCAAACCATCTTCTTTGCTTTGTAAAAACACAATTGTATTATTATCAACCATAAAGCAATTTCCTCCACACCCAAGATTTCATTTGGTTTTGCTTCAATCCCAGACCTAAAATCCTAACAATGAAATAAATATTGCATTCAACATATAGTAGAACATTTCTTAAATTAACCGCTAAATGTTGAACCAAGTTGAAAATCTAGGATTTGTGACCAAAATCCTTCTCCACATGGTTCACCAATGTGATTAGATCATGGGATCCCTTTCCACACTTGGGGTATACATCACACAATTCCCCTAATTTTCTCCTATATAATGTTTGATTTTTTGACTATTGCAAAGGATGGGCTGTTTTCGTACCCAAATTTTATCAAACCTTATTAAAGAAGTCATTTGTGTTTATGGGTAAATGCATAGTGATGCACCTTTAAATTCGTCCCAAGGCTTGGGAGATGAACCCATCAATGGTGATAATGACAAGGTAAAATGAAGAAAAACTTGCGACACATTCCTTAATTTTGCAAAATATAAAAAGAAGAACGTGTGGGAGCTCCATAATGAGAATTTAAATGACATGACAAGTTCATGAACGTTTCATGTACAACTCATTTGCACAAACCAAACAATGCAGGTGGTTAGTGAAAATGAATTCAATTTGGGTCATGGACTTACCTTGGATTCATTACCCAAATTTAAGTAGAAACCACCATTCTATTCGCTATAGTCTAATTTGGACCTTATTGTGGGGCCTACATTGAAATGACTATTTTTTTTGAGACTTTCCAAGTTATGTATCTTGTAATGTTGTGGGTTCATAACTTCCTCATATGAACTTCTATTAAATAGTTTTCAATTACAAAGTTGTAGCATTCAATGAGATATTTTCAATTCCATGTTGCATGTTTCCATCAAAGGTCATTTGGTCACTATTTTTGGGTTTGAATGGTCAAGAATCAGATTACCAATTTGATTTTTGACCCTTTTTTTAGCCATACCTCTTAACTTACAACTCCAAATGAAAATATGAATTCACTTTAAATATTTATAATTCAAGAGCTTTTCAATGATATTAAAAACTCTTGATTTGGAAAACATTTACACCTTGCACTTTTGTCACATAAATTCATGACATTCCAAGACTCCCAACTCCCAAAGTGAAAGTTCATTTAAAATGTTTCAAAAATGTTTCTCTTTCATTCCCTTAATGTGTTTAAGCCTATTTTTCACCTTATCCGTTTCTTGGTTCATTTTCTCTTTGCCTTACCTTAACCAAATGGTCATTAGCCCAAGGCCAGTGTTGTAATACATAGTATGGTGGTTCATTTTTATAGAAAAAGCCCATAGTTTATTGTACATTGTTAAATTTATAATTTTCTATGATATCATTAATTAAATGGTAATAAATTCATGTATCAAAAGAAATAAAGTCCATATTAATAAAATCCCAATTAAAAATTTCAAATATATGCACCTTTTGGATAAAACAATTTGAAGAAGAACAACAATGTTAGGGACTTATGAAAATGTGGTTCAATTATTGTCATTTAAAAGTCCTATATTAGAATTTGATTGTGATTTTTGAGAGAAAGCTTTCACATAAATTTGTATTATTTATGTTACACAACATATTAGTCATTATAGATAATTTGGATTGAAATTAATATGAACCTTTCATTTTTCTGTTGTTTTAATCAATCAACCAAACCTATTTTTAATTTCAAAAGACCATTGTTAAAAATTAGGCTACTTTTATTAAAAAATAATTAGAATGTGTCTTCATAATCAAGTTATTAGTCTAGAACCGAATGCCAATAGACAAAATAATTTTTTTATTATTCATCACATGCATTTAGGGTAATGGTACCTTCCCAAAATGGACATCGACATGACCCCAAAAATGAACCACCATATAATGCATTTACCCTTACAATCAATTTTCTTATGCATGTTTTCATAGATGTTTGAACTAAGTGTGCTATGGATTGTAGCCATGTCAACACCTCACTGAGTGTTCTTAATTTTGTGGATGATGATTTTTTTGATATATTATTTGACTATGCCCTAATTCTAAACAATGTTAGTTTTTTAAACTTTTAAGATATATTATTTGACTATGCCCTAATTCTAAACAATGTTAGTTTTTTAAACTTTTAAAAAACATGTTACCAAAAGAAGCCAAACTCCTACTATTTTCATTAGGTTTCTAATCATATCACAATTATGATATTACATAAAACAATGTTTGAAATACACCTATATAATGCAATTGTTGTATACCACTTTATCAAGGAAAAAAATAACATAATTTCTTTATACTTGGGATTTAAAAGGCACGTGCACACCTAGTTGTGTTGATTAAAACTTTGTTTTTACTAGAAGACAAATGCCACTATGGTTATTAAGAAATACAATTTTTTTCTTTGCATTAAATAAGTGCCAACATTATGCCTTGAAAAATGTCAAATATATATTGAAATGCATTTGTTTTTGAAAACAAGGGAATAACACATTACTATTTGAAACAACTCCATTGCCATTACATTACATCAACATGAACCTTTCTTTTATAATATACTCCATGAAGAAAGTGACATTTGACACCAATTTGGTTTCATAATGCATACCAAGGCTTCTTGTTGGCTTTGGCATAGTTTTAAGAATGCAATTTATTTACACATGATGTTTTGCAATTAAAGTAAGATCTTGGTTGACTTTGGAAGAGTTATAAATGATTAAAATGAATGTCGTTGTCACATTTGTACGAGATAGGTAAGGTTACTTCAACTACTTATTTAGGGTTATTTTTAATATGAAAGTATCATCATGTTAAGAGAGTAAGGGTAAATGTGTGGAGATTTTTAGATAAAGGACTAATGTGTATATTATGTGTGTAGATCACACCTAAACAAGGGTTATAATAGTGGTACTAAACTACTATAGTATTCCAACAACTTTGTAATGTGTGATTGTGAAACAAGTATAAAAACAATGGGTTATACTTCCATTTTTCGTACATTGATCTCATTACTAAAGTGTGTGTTACCTAGGGGTAGATATGTGTTGAAGGTGTTCTATCCGTTAGTGTTTAATCCTAATAAAAAGGCCTCCAAATAATCATTAGAGGAGTTCTTGTTACATTGCTAGATTTTTTTGCCAAAGACTATTGTAGCCTCTTCCCACATGCATAATTTGGTTATAGCTTATTATGAAAATATTGAAATTGAATGTTGTTTGTTCTAGTAGGTTTAGGTATCTAATTTATTTAATTATAATAAAACTTATTTTTTTGATATCTAGAGCTAGTAGTTCTAATTTTTTCATGTTTTCACTTTAACACTTGAATCTTCTTGGACAATAGTTCAAAATTGAATGAATTTTTTTGCATATGAACTTATGTCAAATTGCCTACCTATTTGTTACATATATTTTGAAAAGTCCTTTTACCTGGTAGGATTCATTTATTATTTTTCACCTAGGAATTTTGTCCTCTTGGGTCCTTTGAAAGGGATATTTTATAGTGTTTGTTTTCAAAGTAGGTGAAGAAGTTGTAAAAAAAAATTGATAATGGAGATGTGGGCAACATTATATCTACATACAAAAATGAATTGTATGAACAATGTCAAAACAATAGAAGGGCACCACCTTGCTGAAGGCAACCTTGATTGAAGTTTGGAAATGTAGGCTCTTTGACCATTTATAAACTTGCATTTCTTTTACATCAACTATTTTAACAAATTTTTCAGAAGTGATAGAAACCTTACATATGATGAATTCTTTTACGTGTAACTCATTATAATTGCAAAAATTGTGTTTTGTTCGTTGTCTTTTGCATTCATACTACCAATCTAATTCACTAGTAGAAATCTTGTTATTTGTAACTAGTCATCATGCAACTAAGTGTTGTTTGCAACTAAATTGGTTGTGCTTGCAACTAACATGCAACTAATAGTGTACAAAATAGACACATGTCATAAAAATCATGGCCTAAGCTAATACATACCTATGTAAGTACACCCAATATATATACCTAGATTATGTATAGTACTACTACTAAGGTTATACCCATGTTAACCAATGTTACCCAAAGCAAAACACTTCTTAAATTAAGCTAAACTCACACTAACCTAAGATAAACCTAGAATTAACCTTAGTTAAATTAACAATGGTTGAATTACTTTAGGCTAAACTAATCATGGCTAAACTAATTAAATCAACCATGGTTAAACTAACTAAATTAACCATGGCTAAATTAACTAGGACACTAAACTAACCATGACTAAACTAATTAAATTAACCATAGCCAAACTAGTCATAGCTAAACTAACCACGGTTAAACTAACTTTGGTTAAATTAGCCGTAGTTAAATTAACCATGATAAAATTAATTTTGGTTAAACTAACCATGGTTAAATTAACTTTGGCTAAATTCACCATGATTGAACTAACCATGTTTAAACTAACTAAATGGCTAAATTACCCATAGTTAAATTAACCATAGTTAAACTAATTTTGATTAAACTAACAATGGTTAAATTAAATTTGAATAAATTAACCATGGCTAAACTAAATTTGGGTAAATTAACTTTTGTTAAACTGAATTTGGCTAAATTAACTTTTGCTAAACTAAATTTGGCTAAATTAACCATGGTTAAACTAATGATGGCTAGTTTAATTTTAGTTAAATCAATGATGGGTAAACTAATTTTGGCTAAACTAACCATGGCTAAACTAATGAGAAATTTTAATTAATCAAGGGTAAATTATTTAAGAGCCTAAATTAACCATGGTTAAACTAACATGGTTAAAGTAAACATGGTTTAATTAATTAATTTAGCCTTCTAATTAGTTTAGACATGGATAATTTAATTATGATTAATTTAACCAAAATTAGTTTAGTCATTGTTAATTTAACCTCCTAATTAATTTAATCATGGTTAGTTTAATCTTCTAGTTAATTTAGCAATCGCTAATTTAGCTTTTTAAATAGTTTAAACATGTTTAATTTAAATTTTTCATTGGTATAACCATATATGGTTAAGTTAATCAAATTAGATTTAACCATGGTTAATTTAACTAAATTTAGTTTAGTCATCATTAGTTTACCCAAAGTTACTTTAACCATGGTCAATATCATTAATTGTATTATTATTTTTAATTATGCTAGTATACCTATGGCTAGTAGGTTTCTTTACCTAACATAAAAACCTCAGCCTAGGCTGACTCTTAGCTTAAAATTGATAATATTATAATAATATTCATTATGAATCATTATAGGTAATTATAACTACCAAAAAAATATTTTATTAATAATTAATATTATTTTTCAATAATTAATTATTCTAATTATGGTTAGTAGGTTACACTAACTAGCTAGCCTATAAGTATCATAATGTAAACTAGTTATTAATTTAAGCTAGGCAATGATATTATAATTCATTATTAATTACTAATAAAAATCACAATTAATATGAATAGTGAATTTTATTAAATATTAATTTCATTAATTTCATTACTTGTTAATAATATTATTATGACTTATAATATAAATAATGTAAGTATTTAGTAAATAAAATTAATGTTGCATAAGTGCAATGTAGTAGGTGCATGTACCATGCAACTAGGTTGGTTGTGTTTACAATTGAATTTTTTATCCAATATGTTTTATCTTACATTCCAATTGTGTGCATTATATAAGCATATGCATTAGTTTTTTTCACAAACCAAGTACCAAAGGCCTTTTCGGATGAACCAATAAAAGAAATTCAACCCAAATATAAAATAAGATTATTTAAAACCTAACTAGGCTTCCCTTCTTACCTATCTAGCCCCACCTACCTACCTACCTACCTACAACCTACTTACTTACTTATGACCTACCTACTTAAATACTTAATAATAAATTTATAAATAATTATTGATTTTTTAAAAAATTGCCATGTGTCACCACATAATTGGCTTCAACATATGGACACATGTCAAAATTTGATTTGTAATTTATTGGATGGCTTAAATATTATTAAATTTAAAATAATATTCAATATTGAAATATGGATCAAATGCCACATGTCACCATATAATTGGTCATTAAAAATTCAAACGGTCACCATGGTAGTTGCACCCAGCTAGTTGCATGTGCAACTTTCATAGAGTATATGGATGGATGAAATATGAATCCATACCATATATATTGTCCGCATACATATTGTCACGTGCAACTACATGTCATGTGCAACTTGTCTTATGCAATTATGGGGTCTAATAGTTGCATGTGTCGTATGCAATTGAAAATCAATTGCATATGACAATTGCAAATGACAAAAATTTTACAAGCGATTGAAAAGAATTTGATTCAAAGTTTGAGCTATCTTGGTCAATGGGTTACAATATTCATAGTAAAGCTTACATGTCATTCAATCCAAGAATAAAGAAAATATTGTACCTATGATTAATGATCAACATTTTGTCAAATATTGATTAACTTTAAAAAATGAAGTTCGATAATTTCAACTTTAGTTTTCTAAAATTTCGACAATTGAAGAATAAATACGCAAAGTACACCTTGTGTTGTGTATTTGTAATAGTAACCCAATAGTTTGGACATTATATATATATACACATATTGATTGGACCTTTTGTAAATTATTTTGTGTTGAACATCAATTATAGGTACAATAATACTTAGTCAATTGATGTTTCATTTAATGAAACATGCAAACCAAGTACTATGAAGACATAATAATTGGATGATTCACTTTTAGAGCCAAACACTTAAATTTCATATGAGCTAAGTGGTTTTTTAATAATATGATCACAAATTTTGGTAAGAGAATTATTTCAAGGGTGTAGTTTCTATGAGAGCACATTTAACATTAGAAATATGTTCATGCTATCAATAATTCTTATTCATGAAGGAATGATTTCAATGAAGAACTAAGGAATTAGGATATCATTATGTGGTTCAATTGAACAAAAGAAAACTAATTTGTGCCACATTCACAACCAAGGAGAGCAATTGTAATGCCCAAACTTTTTGTGACTTACCATAATTTCAAAAGTGGTAATGTATGAGTGGTGGCAATTGGCAATGGTTTATATAGAAATCTGAATTCTAACAAGTACATATCAAACATGGTAATTAATTAAGTGACCTTGAGGAAAAAGGAAAATAATTAATAAATGGGTTCATAAGGTGGTAAATGATTTCACATTAAAAAAATTCAAAGTACAAGGCCAAGTTAGTGGCCAAAGGGTTTGAAAGAAGGAGAGTTGGAACTTTCAGAAAAAAAATTGCACCATTGATCAAGTGGAGTACAATGAATATCTTTTTATAACAAAAAACATCACATCATACTTTGAGAATCTCAAAAATGGAGTTTAAATCAATTTGAACAATGATTTCAAAGAGGACAATACATGAATGAACCTAAAGGATTCATGAAATATGGGCACTTGGTTTGCAACCTAAAAAAGGCATAATTTTTTGGATTTCATTAGACTTTTCAAGCTTGAAGGTATGATTTTAAAAATAACTTTTCCATAATTATCCATGTGATTAAATGTGGAGCAAGCTTTAATTTTTATTTTTGGTATAAACAAGGTTACATGTTAAAAGTCATGGTTTATATGGATGATTTTATCATCATATATAGGTAACACTAAGAAGAAGATTTACTAAAAAGAAGATTGGCAAGTTTGGAATAATTGTAGAAAGGTTGTTTAAAATGATAGAATTGGGGCAAATTGGACATTATCTTGGGATTAATTTCACATTCACCAAGGAAGGCACATTCATGTATAAAAAATAATACATTGAAAAAATGTTGAACAAATATGTTTGGAATGGCTAATTGCAATTTAATCAAAATGAAGATACTATAGGTACGCACCAAGCATGTATAAAACATTTATTGATAAAAAAATATCAACTTGTTACTACAAGAAGATGGTGGGAAAGTTTAAATTTTTTACTTTGTGAATTATAAACACGATATCAAGTTTTTAGTTTCATTGGTTAGCAAATTTTTAGTTGTCTTTAATTACTTCATTTTAATGCAATAAAAAAATTTTGTAGGTATTTGAAAAGCAATACAAATCTCATGAAAATTGCATAAAAGAGGGATAATGTTAAGTTGGGAACCTTCATGGATGCCAATTGGGTAAGCAATCAAAAAAAAAAAGTAATATCCATGGTTATATTTTAAAGATTGGAAATTCACTAGTATGAGGGCATGGAAAAAAAAAGTTAAATCAAGTTCAATTAAAGTGAAATATATTTACACAAATGAAAAAGGTTGTTTGGTCGAGGAGAGTTTCAATTGATATCAAACATATGGATGTAGGATTAAACATTGTATTATGAACATGTCAATAATAGTAAAATGATCAAATGTCAAGTCTTTGTATGTGAGAAGGTGATGTCAAAAGAAATCAATGTGGTACATGTGCACATTATTCAACAACAAGAATCTTCACAAAGTCATTAAGAAGAACATCTCGTTTGAAGATTTGTGACAAGTCATTGAAGGAATTTTTAAATCATTGTTTAGAACACAAGGATCCTTTAAAAAAACAAGATGTGACCTAAAAAATGTAAAAAATTTAACTTTACACACCGATGTATATAAAGTACGAATAAAATCAAATATACCAAAAAAAAGTAAATGTTTCTTGATTTTTTTATTTGTATGGGTTGACAACCTTTTTATTAGATTTTTGTTAAGTAACAATGAAAGTTAATTAAGAATGGTGCATAATTCTTATTTGTAAAAATTGTGACATTCATAGTTAAGAGTATAATATAAAGGAAAATCAAAACCTTTATAACATATAATTTTTCAAGGTGTTCAATTTTGAAAGTCTAATGTGCAACACTACCTTGTTCCAATTTACTTGCCTTTACAAAGGTCATTAGGTCAACCAAATCAATTATATAATAGGTAAAACCACATTTGTACTTCGAGTTAAACCCCAAGAAAAAGTTGGGCAACCACATTTGAAGAAAAATGCCAACGCTTTTATTAGGTGCCCTATGAAGTGAGGAGCCTTTCATTCAATACTTATAGGCGAACTAAAAGTTCCATGTATCCTTTTTTCTATTCATGGTTAACCAAGAAGAAAAAAAGAAACACCATGTTTTTTCAAGGAACTCACCTTTGAAAACAAAGGGAACAATTATGACATATCTTGCAAGAGAATGCCTTCTAATCACACCAACTTATATAGGTTTCCACGATGTCTTCACATTTTTTGTTTGTTTGTTGTAAATTCAAATTAACCCTAACAACCTTCATGTGTAGTTTTGTTGGGTTTATGTTATTTTACAAGCACTTGTAAAATTAACATTTATAACACAAGACAATTGGAAAAGAAAAATCACAAATCAATGATGAGTCCTTTGTAACTCATTTGTGACCACCAAAAGAATGACGTAGTTCGAAATCGATGATGAGTCCTTTATAACTCATTTGTGACCACCAAAAGAATGATGTAGTTCGAGTTGCCTAAGCATCTAAGTCAACAAGAGCTTAGGGCTCTTGAAGGGCTTTTGTATACATGGTTTTTATAAAGTACCAAAAAATTGTGTAATACATGATTAATGATATGAAAAAAAAACAATATCGATATTAACATTTAGGTGTAATAGGTGAAATTGTAGCTACCAATCAAAATTGGACAAGGACCATCCTTGGAACACATCCACATAAGGTAGATGTGCTTTGCATCTAATGGTGGAACGTAATTCATCGATGAGTCTATTCCAATTGGAGGTGTAAATTCCAACAAAGGCATCACATTCTAATGCGAGTTCCAAATTGAGCAAGCTATTGAGAAACTCTTCCGTCCAACCAATTGTGTTCTTGAATTGCATAGGATTGATGGCGGAGTCATTGAAATGGCTCACATTTGTCCACAACACGTTCCACTTGGTCTCATTGCTCCACTTCGTCACATTCTGAAAGAAGCTGAATGAATCTGCATCGTCTGTGCTAAGAAAGATGTTGCGTATAGTAACAATGTCCGGGAACTTTTTCGCCAACTCTTCTGCCAATCGCAAGTAATTCGTATCCGCAGCCGGAGGACTCTCTTTCCATTTATCGTTATGTCGAATGTGAACCGAGATTGTTCCTGCCTTGATCGACTTGTTTTCAAAGAGTTGTTGACGACGATAATCTAGTTCGCGTAAGGTGCGAACATTAGGACGAACAAAGTATGCCACCGCTTGTGCACGCCACCAATGATACCAATTATCTTCATGCATGCCTGACTTCATTAAGATTTCATGAAATCGGTATGGTGTTCCTGCTTTCATGTGCCAATATGATCCAATCGTGTTGACATGAGCTTTAATTATCTTCAAGTGGGATTGATCGTTCACACCCCATATGTCAATATCTGGAATGCTATCCCATGCTTTTAATTTTCCGCCAAATATATCATACACGGAACATGATGTAAATGGTTCAAAATAGCATTCATCAATAGTATTGAAATCTTTGCAATATGAGCCATTCATCCACAGGTGATTAGGTGTTGGGTACAAGACAAGAATGCGATCTGTGTCTAACGCAGCTCGCAATGCCACTGTAGCCACATGCAATGTAGAGCCGATGCCATTGGCCCAACCTAGCATGACATAAAGGAGGAATTTCTTGTTGTCACATCTAATTGGATTTTGATGCCTCCAAATTTCACGTTGTGCTACAAGAGTCCCAAACATTTGTTTCCCAATGGGCCTATCAATTGCCTTCTTGGGCTCGTTGAAATGGCCAATCCAATACTTAGGAGGGAACAAGTGGGATGCACATTTTGTTCCCGCTTGCTCATCACCTATTGATGACATTGCATCATAGCTGCATGACAAAATTAAACAACAACCAAGTTCAAAACTCCTTCAAATCTCAGATTCATATACCACTTGACCAGACGTTCTGTGTGGGACAACATAATGCAATCTATGTACACTTTTGATGCCTAACCCAATGTAGGGAACAAATTGAAGGAACACTTAAAGACATAGTTCAAACATTTTCGCTCTAATCTTTGACTTTGGCATATTTCAAGGATTCAAGATGTAGGAAAGCTCTTTTGTATGTGTAAGGAAACTTTGAGCATAATTATCATATTGGTTGTGTAGCCGTTGACAAATCTCACAACAATAGATGATTGCTCATGTGAACCCAATGACAAGATCATTGTGTAATCAACCTTAGCATTGAGAAATTCTAGATTTTTCAACCTAGGGTTTAAATCCAATAGGTGCTTGGAGGAGATCTTCCAGTTAGGATCGGAGAAGCTAAAAAGACATACTCATGACATTCAAGAGACCTTGAGAGAGAATTGGGGTTGTCAAAAATATGAGGGCAACTATAACATTATTGGTTAGGGCAAGTGATAAAAGCAATTTCTATGGGTGGGTGGATATTGAGATTTGAGCACCATAAGTTTGATAGTATACCTCCTTGAATGTTGTGAGTACGATGCCAAAAGAATGATCAAGCCCAGACCACAACTGATGACAACTATTCGAAGAATCAAGTCTCTCACCCATTTCACATTGGCCGACTCATGTGCCGCCCGACCTGCTTCATCACGCTGCAAAGGAGCTTTACCCACAACCATCAAATCTCTCCATCTCATTCTCTTTTGTACACTCAAACCCATGCAGTCAACCAGATTTTGATAATCAGTAGTAGGACATGAAGGGGCCAAATTTTGGTATATTGACATGAACTGGGCAATTGAGTCCTTGCCTCAAACTAGACAGACAACACATGGATGGGATGCTGCTTGCCTCCAGAGTTGTTGTAGAGGTGAAACAACACTGAGGAAAGCAAACCAACAAAAGGGGCAGCAGACGTGAGGAGAAGCATATACTTTTACTTACGTGCAGGCCGCTGGGGGGATGCAGAAACACCATGTTTGTGCCTAACATGCAGAACGTGAAGAAAACGTGCACTGGGGAAAAATAAAGGTACCATTTGACTGCCATCAGTGTAGGTGCTGATTCACCCAAGGGCTCCAGAATTAGGGTTGGGACTTGGAACTTGGAATTAGCACCCCGGATTCACCATGCACAATCAATGGATGGATGAAATGGATGGATGGATGGATGGATGTGTTTGGACAGTAAACCCACTTCGGTCATATTCCTCTTCAATTGTTAACCACAACAGTTAGCTATATACTAACCCTCCACATGTATAGATACGTACCTAGGCAATCACCCACTGCCTTACTTAACTTACCTAGTTACATAGTAATCACTCACATTCCTCAGCTACTTACCTACAATAGTTATCCACTTACATTGGTGGTTATTGGTAATTACCTAGGTAGTACGAGGTGGAAGCTGGAGGGTTTACAGGATAGGTTCCACCTTGGTAACTCCATTGTGGTTCATCCACAACCAGGAGTCATAATGGGGTTTCAATGGATGGTGCATTGGTGGGTGCTGGGCCACAGTGAACCAGCACCCACCAGGGCACTGTGAAGGATGAATGGTAAGTGGGCAGGAAACAGTTTTCTGTTGGGTTTCAGTTCCCTAGCTAACCACGGTGGTTAGCTCAGTTGCTTTTTTTTTACCTACCTACCTACCTACCTACCTATGGTAGGTAGTAAAAACAGCCCCTACACATGTATCTAGTAGTTACCTATTTTTCTACCTACCTACCTAACAATTGGCTCTCAAATATGACACTGCACTTCGCCCCGAGATGTCAAGTGATGATGAGCAATCCAAACAACCACTCGGTCCATACCTGCAACCATATTAAGCTAAGTACAGCACCCAAGTGCAAGTGCAAAGCGAAAAAAGCAATAATATATGAGATGAGAAGTTCAATCTGATCTTCCTCAAAACCAACATCATCAATAACCCAGAAGAAGTGATTTTCTTGATCCTAAACACAAATTGAAATTTTTCTTTCTTTTCTTGTGCAGATGAGAAGAAGACCAGGAGGGGTGATAAAAGTTTCATTGCTTGTGTTTGCTCACATTCAAGGATCTACAAGATACACCCATTTTAACTTCCCATCAACTCTTCTTGACATTCCTGATCATGTCACAAACCCACCCATATTTTATTCATTCAATCAGCAACAACAAAAATTGTGGGTTTTCTTCGTATTGCACAGAAACAGCACATCAGCATGCATTTTGCACTACAATAATGTATACACCTAATATGTACACAGAAAAACTGTAGTTCTCCTCAGAAGCTTGAACCTCCAACATGTATATATACATAATCTACAGTGATAAGCACAACAGAGGTCAGGGACATACTTGTGTACCAAACCAACTTCTCCCATATGCTCTAATGAAATTATTGGTCCATAAGCAGAATGAGTTCTAGAGTCACAAGCCCACCACCGCATTGGGATGTGTGTTCGTATGTGTGCAAGAAGCACAGCTTCTTCAATTATCACTATTGTATTGAAAAGTATTTACATACACTTTTTGTGCATTTTTTCTCCCTCTCGATTACAGCAACTATTACTACAAATGCTGCTGTGAGTATCTATGCATTTTTGGGGTCATCCAGGGCTCCATCATGCTGCAAGCATTTATCCATTCTTGGGTCATGAGGCTCATCATGCTTTCTGCCTACAGTGACAAAGTCTGAGAGAGAAATGATCAATTGTATCAATGGACACATTGATCAGATTGGCGACTGAGAAGTCAATGTAGGATTTTGCATCTGATATCAGATGCAAGCTGCTGATTAGCAGATGTGTAGGACTTGCTTTTTACTTCTTTGCATCAAAAGCCAACAATGACAGTGCAACAATTATCTCCAAACTACAAATCATGTACAGAAGAAGAAGAAGAAACTACAAATTGTGTTACAGAAGGAGAAAAACAAAAGCTATCCAGAGATCTTATACTCTGAAGGAGGAGAAAGAACATGGGCTTGGTTGTCACAGGTTTCAAACTCAGCCTCAGGAGCACAAGCAAGCAAGCAAGCTCACTTTCGGCATTGCAAAGAGGGCTGAAATGCAAGATACTGTTTGATTCCAGTACCCCACATCACTCGTCTACTTCCGATGATATCTCGCAACCGAAGAGGTTCAATTGTGGGGCAAAGAGGAATCCAGTGCCATGCTTTGGTAGTCAGATCACAAGTAAGAACTTTCCCTTTCTCAGAGGCCTTGATACTAAATACAGAAATGGAGTTACCTCTTCCCAGACAACTGTATTTTGCAAAATCCATTTCAAGCAGATCTTCACTGTCTTGGTTCGCTTTGATTTCCAAGTCCACCCATTTCATCATCATCCCTTCTGCTGATGGGCTGCTTCTGCTACTTTCCTCTGTCTCCACCAACTCCCAAACCCTAAGGCTTTTCCTGCACTCGCTTCCTTCCAAAACAGCTGCCACCAGCAACAAGCGAGAATTGCATTCTACCAGATTAGCAGTGATGATTCTGTAGATGGGAGCTTTGAGTGCAGGCAATGGAATCTCTGACCATGTCTGGGTCTGTAGTTTGTAGCGTCGCAAGCTCACAGGAGCAAGAAAAGCGACCCAATACAAAGCTTGGTTCAGGAATGCAATCTTCTCAGGAAGCGCTCCTCCACCGTAATCCTGAGCAGCAGCAACAGCAGTACGACTCATGGTGGTGGTGGTGCCTTTGCCGTCGCCATCGCCGCCGCCACCACCACCCAAAGGTTTCCAGCTATCAGTTTCCGAGTCGTAAAGCTCCGACATCCTGTCGCACCGATCGCTTTCGTCGTATCGACAAAGATCGTGGTAGATTCTGAAGCTTCCTGTGCTCGCATCCACGTCCATTTCGAAGGCCTCGAAGGTGAAACCGCCGACTGGAGCCAAGCACGGAGGCAGCTGACGCCAAGACTTTGTGAGAGGATTGCATGTGTACAAGACATGTTCCAAGGAACGACAGAGCAACAATCCCCCTGCAGAGGTGCAGACTTGTACGTTGCCTGTGCTGTGGTTGTTGTTGGAAGAAGAAGAAGCAGCTGCAGAAGCTCCAGCTCCTCCGACTCCGAGTGTTGTTGAGGAGCTGTCTCTTAAGGTGAGAGGAATATCTGTGTACCATTTCTGAGCGACGGGATCCAAAGCGGAAACTGTGTGCGAGAAGGTGGAGGAGCTGCTGTAGTTGCAGACCAGTAACCAAGGCTCAGGAGTTGGTACGCGACGCATATCATCCGCAGAAAACGCAAGCGCATTCCATGCCTTGCACACCGTGCGCATCCGCACTACATACGGCGTTGGTAACCATGCTAAGATCTTCACTATCAAATCGTGCGGCAGCTCGCTCCAAATCCCACTGTCCATCTCTCCTTCTCCTACTTGTTCTTCTCCTACAGTCTGAGAATCCATCCCGTTGTCCATGTCTTCTTGTTTTTCTCCTTCAGTCTGAGACTCCATCCGGCTGTCCATGTCTTCTTCTTCTTCTTCTGCTTCAGTCTCACACTCCATCCGGCTACCCATGTCTTCTTCTTCTTCTTCTGTTGCTGCTTCAGTCTGAGACTCCGTCCGGCTGTCCATGTCCTCCTCTTTTTTTCCTTCTTTTTCTGCAGTCTGAGACTCCGTCCGGCTACAAAGCTCCATACCAATTGCACAATTACCAACAGGAACCAGTGAAGCTCCCATTCAGAGAGCCAGAGGTCGAGGACGGACCTCCAATTCCTTGCTTACTCAGGACTGGCTTAGGACGACGACAATGAAAACAACCACAATGGCTTGCTTGATCCTTGCAGCTTGATCACGACAAGAGTACTACCACCACCACAAACATACAATTGAGTGCTGCAGCGCTAAAGGTCAGAAGAAGAGGAAGAACACCAACAACAGAGCTGCTGCGCAATAAAGCTCTCTGTACCTTAAGAACGAAGCCACCACAAAAACAAGCCCAAAATTCAGAGAATTCCCGGAATTAAGCTTCCACACGAGAGAGTTTCCACCCGTCTTTCTTCCTTCTTCCCTACCTACAATCGATGAAACAAAACCAAAATTCTTAGACCTCGCTCCAATGCCGCACTTGTTGTTGTAGTGGTTAAAGTTTCACACTCTTTCCGACGACGACTGAGTCTTCTTCTTTTCTTCCTTCCGACAAAAAACCACAAACCACAAATCTCTGCCTGCCGGCCGCCTCCAAAATGATGATCGCTTCTAATTCCCAACTGGCGGAGCCCCTGAGAAAACAAAAAAACTGTGACGAGGAGGAGCAGAGGAGGAGGTTGAAGGAGGAGGATTGGCAAATTGCGACACCAGCAGAGAAGAGAAATTGCCCACCAAAAGGAAGGAAGGAAGGCAGGCAGGCAGGCAGGCAGGCAAGCAAGCAAGCAAGAACGGCCAGATTACCTGAAGAAGAAAGCAAGAAAATCGAAAAATACTAACAAAATCCACCAAGGAAAGCAAACAAACTGAACGGCCACGAGAGAGAGAGAGAACCGAGTTGGCTAAACTTTTATGCAATCGATGGATGTAACGGCAGCTGTGCTTTACAAACAAGCAAGCAAGGACCGGGAATTTTGCCTTCTTTTTGAAATTTTCAATCGCCAGAATCGATCAAAACCAGCTTCTTCGGTAGCCAGAATTCCATCAAAACCAGCTTCTTCGGTAGCCAGAATTCCATCAAAACCAGCTTCTCCGGTAGCCAGAATTCCATCAAAACCAGCTTCTTCGGTAGCCAGAATTCCATCAAAACCAGCTTCTTCAGTAGCCAGAATTCGATCAAAACCAGATTCTCCAATAGCCATAATTCGATCAAAACCAGCAAGCAAGCGTACAATTCGCATTTTCATGTGCTTTTTGAAAGTTTCCCTAGCCAGAATCGATGAAAACCGGCTTCTTCTGTAGCCAGAATTCCATCAAAACTAGCTTCTTCAGTAGCCAGAACTCGATCAAAAACCAGATTCTTCAATAGCCATAATTGGATCAAAACCAGCAAGCGTACCACTCGAATTTTCATGTGCTTTTTGAAATTTTCAATAGCCAGAATCGATGAAAACCAGCTTCTTCGGTAGCCAGAATTCCATCAAAACCAGCTTCTTCAGTAGCCAGAAGAATTCGATCTGAAACCAGATTCTTCAGTAGCCATCATTCGATCAAAACCAGCAAGCAAGAGTACAACTCGAATTTTCATGTGCTTTTTTTAAACTTTCAATAGCCAGAATTCCATCAAAATGTAAGAAACATCGCCAGATTTCTGTACAGGGTTGATTCAAGTAGAGTAGCCAAAAGTATAGAAGGATGTTTTAAGAAATTTACTTTCATGTTCAGTTTGTAGCCAAAAAATATGGCTAAATCTAGACGTGGACATTCGCGACTTTGGCTATAACACAAAATTGCATGAAAACAATTATTGATTTCCAGAACCACCAAAACGCGGACACACACAAACTTGGCACGTGTCAGGCACAAGAAGAGTATTGAAGTAACGGACAGGATAAAATTAGCGGCGCTGAGTTAATTACACTTTTACTTTTAACTACTGTGTTTTGGTACAGATTAGTGTACTTAAAAACTCGGGATTAATTGCCAATTCAGTAATCTAATTGCCTACTTAACTAATCTATTAATTACCCTCTCCTCCTAAACTCTAATTTTTCAAAACAAAAAAAATTAAAATTAGTTGAATTTACGCAAGAAAAACAGTAAATTCAAAACTTTCCCAATTTACTTGACCAAGAAGTGACAAAAATTGTTGAAAAAAATATAAATCATTGCTCCTAAATATGGGATTATGATTATCCAATTTCGAAATTAACAGAAAACAAGTAACGTAAGAAAAAAACATATGCAGCCTAAGTGACGTTAGAGTTATCCGTAAAGTAACCTTGTCCTTGGGCCTCCTTTCACCCCTTATCCCCTCTTTCAGTGGTATTCGCAAAGTAAAGATATTTTATTAAAACTCAGTACGAAATGCTGAAACTCAGCATTTAATGCACAAAGTTGGAGACTAATTATAGTACTTGTGAAAATGTAGGAGCAGTGAAAATGTATGTAACAGTAACGGAGATGCTCAGGAAAAAAGAAAGATAGCATGAAACTCAGTTTATCACCAAAATTGATGGTTTTCTGAGTTTCAGCCATCGTCAATGTCATTGTCATCATCAACGACGTTTATTTTTCATACATAATAGATAACTTTTGATTGATGAAGGAAATTCATTCAACAAGGTTTTTTTATATCAATAAATTGTAATTTATTTATAATTTTAAAATGTTCTAAAAGAGTTCTTTGTATGATGAGCGTATGGGAACTTCTTTTAGTTCAGTTCCTAAAGGGGTATGAATAAATGTATGACTCCTATCATTTTCATTTTGTTCAACATTATTTTGAAATTTGATCTTATATTATAGCCTTATTTGTTTCATTCAATCTTCATGTTTTTATATATTTCTTATTTTTCATTTTTTTGTTCATATTTTATATTTAAATTTAGATTTAAACCTACTTTTTCCATAATTTTTTTTTTATTTTTGTATATTTTGAAAGTTTGGTTGTCTTTATGTGTTCATGGCTTTCATGCTCATGACTAAAAGAATGTACCCAAAAAAAAAACCTTTAGATAGCATTTGGGATTATCTTTCCATGCTTATTGAGAAGTTTATGCTCAATTGGCCTGTTGGGATAAATTTTTATTTCTTTTACATATCTTTTAATTAAAACTTCGTTCTCCACCTTGATATGTTTTTTCATTGATATTATATGCCATTTGTTTTTTGGCAAACAATTCATGAAACCTTCACAATTTGGTGCACAAGGCTAGAATTTTTGAATCAATTGTTGATTCATTATGATAAATAATGCATTACATGATTTGATTATGATCTAGATTTAGATGTTGATTATTGTTCACCTTGTAGAAGGACCTCGTGGGTGAAGTCCCATTGTAAGTCTTTTAAACCTTTCTTTGATTCTTTAAACCTTCCATATGCACCTCAACAACATATTCCTTGTCACCATAACTACTTCCACCCACAAGATTCACAATGATGCTACTACTATCATATACATTCAATTTTGAATGACGGATACTTTTTGAGGAACTAGTATATGAGATATTTTGCATGTTCATTCATATGGTTGTCCTTAGAACCAAAAACAATTCCAAAAATAGCAATTTCATTTGTAAACCTAATTATCCCAAATTTTTTATAATAACTATCTCACTCCTTCCTAATAAGTATTTTCTATCCTTATAGCTATTTCACTCCTTTCTTAATAAAAAATTCACTCTTTTTCCCTACCCACCAACATGAATATGGAAAGACAAAATATAATTTTGAATTTTCATGTCCATGATATTTATATTAAATTTAACATTAACATATATAATGATGAACTATTGAAAATCATATGGGAACATAAAAAAAGAAAAAATTAATCATCATCGGTAGTGCATAGCAACACGAAACCCAAGTTCATTTGCAAGCACATAGCACGGGGGTGAGCCTTTCAAATTTTACTCTTCACATGTTTTTATGCCTATATGCCTTGTCAAACCCATGGTGACAATTTGGGCCAAAATCAAAGAACCACTCCCAATGCTACAATAAACCACATATGATGCACAAATCTTTAATCTTCTTTTTATATTTTGGGCCAGTTGCTAGAACTAAACATAAAAATTTGGCCATTTTCCCTTCATTTCTCACTTATGGTGATTGAAATCTCCAAATATATATGTCATTGATGATGTTTTCATTTTTGAATTTCTCTTCAATTGGACCATAAAAATTAATTAATTAAAATACATCTCATAACTTATAAGTACTTTAACCCAATGTTGGTAGTTCTTTGGTTGGGAGTGTCAAAATCCAAAAAGTTCATCCAAAAGGTTCATGGAATAAATTTCATAAGAGGAAGCCGGGTAATTTTTGTGGGTAGATTACATAAAGAGGAAGGCTAGGTTTGTGGGTAAATATTAAGTATGAAGTCTTCAGACGGACAGACATCATTATACTTAGGCCCACTTTACATGCGGGTCCAAAATCCAGGGTCCAAAAATGAAATAGAGCATTCCTATTGGATGAGAGCCATAAATTGGACCCACATCTTTTAGACGAGGGTGTAAGACCCAAAAAAAAGTGACAAATCGAGTCCAAATTGGGGATGCTGGACCCCATCTAAAGTGGGCTTTAATATATAAGAGGGAATTATAATTGTAAAATACTGCATGATTGCAATGGTCGTCTGGATTCAAACTCATTATATATTCACCCGATCACCCTCTCCGAGAACCCTGGGACCTCACAAATTCAAGAAAAATTTACAGAAATGGAAAAAAAAAGAAAAAAAGTGGGGCTCAATTCCTATAATAATGATGACTTTCCCTTTTATGATAAGTTCCAAAACAAAATCAGTTAATTGGATAAAAAGAACACCAGAGTTAAGTTACAAAAAATGCTAAATATCCCCGAACGACCTCTGTCTGGACTACAGTGCAATGCCCTGCTGGGTTTGTGCTGTAGGGATTGACCCCCTTTAAGTTACAATTTGTCACCCAGATATTGGTTTCCTTGGTCCCGAATTCAAGTCAAAATTGTTTCGGAAGTTGTTTACGTAGCAGGATGCGAAGACACCACCCCCTCCCTTGCCTCCCTTCCCGCCCAACGAACTTTGCAGGTGTCAATGCGGTCTGGAGTACACTTGGGTCCCAAGTGTCACCAATAAGTCATAAGTTATAAGTTAGGTTGGTTTTCAGTTCAAGCCAAAAATTATATCTCAAATTGGACAATCCAGATGGACCCAAAATCTTTTTTTTTTTTCCCCTTTAACGGAAAGCTAATACCGTTGTTTAAGTCTCCAGGTGTGACTTCCGTATTGGTTTCGAGTTCAAGCCGACATTCATTTCCGTGGATTGTGAAATTTCTTCACTCTTTCATAGAGTGGTTGTGTGTTGTGTGTGTGTGAGTCATGCCCATTGTAGTTTCGGATATCTTTCTTGCATGGCTCTTTTTTTTTTAATTTATTTTTCAGTTTATTTTTCAATTTATTTTTTTTACTTTTTTAATTTTTTTAAAAAATAATTATCCCAGTTTTACTTGGCAGCATTTTGGGGATATTTTGCAGTTATTGGGCTTTACTTGGCCTCCCTTAAAAGAGATGCCGGAAGGGAGGCCAAGTAAGCCCAATAAAAATATTGGACAATTAAAATTGTGAATTATTTAAAACTAGTGTGACCTGTGCCATTGGCCCAAGTGTGATGAAGCTTTAATGTGAAGCAACTGAACTCCAATTTCGATTTTTTTTAATTGAATTTTCAATCATAAATTTTTTTTCAAAATTTAGTATCTTGTGCACCTTAGGTCTAGAAATTACAAAATCATGCCCATAAAATCTTCACTCATCGAGTCCAGCAATATCAAATTCATGCCCTAGTTCCCCAATAATATTTAATTTTAATTTTATTGAACTCTCAATGATAAAATTGTTCAATATTGGATTACTCTTGCACCATCATAAGTCCAAACATTAGGAAACCACTTCAATGCACTCCTGCTCATTTTGAGTTTTTCCAACACTACGACGAGCGTAGTAAGGGGTTGTTGTGGTTTGGGAATTCTCAATGTAACAAACAAATCAAACAACCTATTTCCTTAACGAACAAACAGACTTTAAACTTTGATTTAACTTTTAATTTGGAATTGTTGAGTGGGATGATGTGTGTGTTTCTGTATTTTATGGAAGAAGTTTGGGAGGGCCATACGAGCTCAATTAGCTTTGCTCTCAAGTTTGTTTAGTTCCTTGGCAATCCCCATTGCCCACCGACCCATGGCTGGATTTTCAGCTCTGTGAGCAAAGTGCCTTGTTCGATCACCCTGGACTTCCGTCAGAAGCAGCTCCTTTTGCATCTTGAGTCACGATTTCAGACATGACACGTGGAAAACTTCAATTTCAGGCAACTCATTGCTTAGACTGAACAGCCTTCCATAGCACTCATAGTTCGACAAACAAGGGCTTCAGACGGGTGTTGGGTAGGTAAATATTTTACCTTTGTTGAGGAAGAAATCTTTACTACCCTTTTAATTACCATACCCAATTGGTTAATATGTTAATCTTTACTCTTCCTTTTACCATACTCAGATAACACATATTTAAAGGTTTACCTTTACCTAAGAGCATCTCTACCCACAGCAATGAGAACCCAACTTAGAGGGATCAAATTGTGTGAAATTATCATTTTGACACTAAGTTTGCCCAAAGTTATAACACATGCAATTGCATTAAATGGAAATCAGTGCTTTTGATTGGTCAATGATAAAGACTGAGCACCCAGGTGAATCATTAAGACTGAATGTGGGATGTGGTGAATAAGTGATAATGGGGCACTAGCCTACTAGAGATGCTCTCCACCAATGCTCAATATGTGACCCTGCAAACATATTTCGGACATCCAAGTTTTACAACCCTACCCATAAAACTGAAACTGGGATTGCAAATAGGTGGGAGACTACTAATAACAACCCACTTGGACCAATCAAACTATATATCCACCAATCAGAAGAAACAAGGAGCAGTCCAAAAATACGATTTGACTCTGTTTATTAGACTATGTTCCCAAATCACTGACCCAGCCGTTGGCCCCGGCCAAAAATTGGTGACCAACAGTTTTGGAAATAGAAATTTCATGCAGCCAATGGGAAGGCTCAGCATGCGCTCATGATGGGCCCTGGTTTTTTCTTTTTGGAGGACCAGGGGAGGGTGGGGGGGTGGACTTTTTGTTTTTTCTTCCTTGCTCAATCTTTGCCCCTGACCATTAGCCTAGGCCAAAAATGGTGACAGTCAGTTTTGGAAACCAAAAATACATGCAGCCAATGGGTAGGCTGAAGCATGCACTCAAGGTGCCT
>Ga0116231_10005840_pt1 | contig 23979 bp, 25 predicted proteins | sample S1TSphgellanicum_2_FD_89695 | JGI IMG/M metagenome (GOLD analysis project Ga0116231, IMG submission 89695) | Host-associated microbial communities from peat moss isolated from Minnesota, USA - S1T2_Fd - Sphagnum magellanicum MG | ecosystem: Host-associated > Plants > Peat moss > Unclassified...
CGAGGACGGGCATGAACGTGGCAGCCCACTCGATGCGCGAACGGCCGTAGTCGGCCAGGGCGATGTCTTTGACATCACCGCGCACGGTATCCAGAACCGGCAAAGTATTTCTCCTTAAAGAAATGTCAGGTTAGGGTACCGCTGATCTTTGAAACAATCCATAAACGGTTCCAAGGGACTTCGACACCCCGGGATTCAGAACCGTTTCGACCAAGGTCGGACCCGGCGTTCGCGCGTATGCGCGCAAGCGTGCTGAACTTCGATGAGTACCTCGACCGGCTCGCTTCGAGCGACCCCACGCCGGGCGGCGGCAGCGCCGCGGCGCTCACCGGAGCGATGGCCGCCGCACTGCTGGCCATGGTGGCGCGCATCACGCTCGGCAGCCCGAAGCATGCAAGCGTTCATTCCATCGCGCAGCGGATCGTGCACGATGCGGACGTGCTCCGGGCAGACTTCGTCGCGGCGCGGCCGATCGACGAGGCCGCCTACGGCGCGGTGATCGCCGCCCAAGCGCTGCCGCGCGGCACGGATGCCGAGAAACGCGAGCGGATGGAGCACGTGCAGACGGCGCTCGCGGGTGCGGCCGAGGCACCGCTCGGTGTCGCCGGGCTTGCGGCGGCCACGCTCCGGCTCGCCGAACTCACCGCGGCCCTCGGCAACGACCACCTCATGAGCGACGTCGACTGCGCGCTCCGTTTGGCCCGCGCCGCCCTCGATGCCTCGGCCGCCAACGTCAAGGTGAACCACCGCTTCCTCAAAAATGCGGAGGTAATCACCGCGCAGGCTTCTCGCCTCGCGGCGTTTTTGGATACCGCGGCGGCCGCCGAACGGCGCACGCTCCGCCGCATCTCCGCTTAGCCCGCGACCCGGAAGGACGACCACCGCCAGATGATCGCCGAACGCCCCGACACTGCCAACCGCGTCAAGCCGCTCCAACGCATCCTCGCCCAGGGAAGCGACGAGAAACACGGCCTCAAACGGTCACTTGGCCCGTGGTCGCTCACCGCGATGGGGATCGGCGCGATCATCGGGACCGGCATCTTCGTCCTCACCGGCGTTGCCGCTGCGACACGCTCGGGGCCGGCATTGACGATTTCGTTCGTTGTCGCGGGAATCGTGAGCGCCCTCGCTGCGCTCTGCTACGCCGAAGTTTCGAGCAAGATTCCGATCTCTGGTAGTGCCTACACGTACGCCTACGCAACCTTCGGTGAACTGCTGGCCTGGATCATCGGCTGGGACCTCATCCTCGAGTACGCGCTCGGCGCGGCGACGGTAAGCATCGGATGGTCCGGCTACTTCGGAACGATCCTGAAGAACGCAGGCCTCGCGATCCCGACCGCCTGGGCGCACTCGCCGTTCGATCCGACGCCCGGCATCATGAATCTCCCGGCGGCCGCGATCATCTTGATCATCACGGCGCTGCTCGTGCGCGGCACCAAAGAATCCGGGATGGTGAACAACATCATCGTCGCTGCCAAACTGGTCGTCGTCCTGTTCTTCATCATCCTCGGCCTCGGCCACATCAACCCGGCCAACTATGCGCTGCCGGCCGGACCCGGAACGGGTCTCGGCGGCTACATCCCGTTCGGATGGGCCGGCGTTTTCGGCGGCGCGTCGTTCATCTTCTTTGCCTACATCGGCTTCGACGCGGTCTCGACCGCGGCCGAAGAAACCAAGAACCCGGGCAAGGATCTGCCGTTCGGGATCATCATGAGCCTCGTGATCTGCACGATTCTCTACATCATCGTCGTCGCGGTGCTCACGGGGATGGTTCCGTTCAACCTCCTCAACGTCTCCTCGCCTGTCGCGTTCGCGATGGATCACGTCGGCTTGGGTTGGGCCGCGGTCATCATCTCACTCGGCGCAATCGCCGGGCTCACGACCGTGCTGCTCGTGATGATGTTCGGGCAGAGCCGCATCATCTACGCGATGGGCCGCGACGGCCTCGTGCCCCAATGGTTCACGGCGGTGCACCCGACGTGGCGAACACCGATCTTCTCGACCGTTTTCTTCGGCGTGCTGATCGCCGCGATCGCCGCCTTCACACCGATCGACGTCGTCGGCTCGCTCACCAACATGGGCACGCTCGCCGCGTTCGTTCTCGTCTCGCTCGCGCTCCCGGTGCTGCGGCGCAAGCATCCCGAGCTCACCGGCGGCTTCAACGTCCCGTTCGGCCCGTTGGTGATTCCGCTGCTCTCCGCGGCAACCGCGCTCTTTCTGATCTACTACCTGCGCGAAGGCAGCACGCAAGTCTTCGGCATCCCGCTACCGTGGTTCGGCTTCGTCGTCTGGCTCGTCATCGGAATGGCGATCTATCTCGGCTACGGCCGCGCGCACAGCGTGGTCGCAACGACGAGCGATTCGAAGTAGAACGACGTGCGACTTACGCTTTGAGCGTCCGCACGGGGTAACGAAGTGTGTTCTCATCGCGCGTTACAAGGGTCATCCCTTCGGAGGCCGCTTGCGCGACCATGATGCGATCGGACGGATCAGCATGATATGGTTGGCAGGGCAGCGGTCGCAACCGCGTGTTCGATCGAAATCGCGAGCGAGCGGAATCCGAAGGACGAGACACGCGAGCGAACATATTCACCGGCCTCAACGGGCAACTGCAATTTGCCCGCTAAGGACTTGATGGCGATCTCCCAGGCAACCGCCGACGAAACGAAAACATCGTTCACCGGATCTTCTAGCGCAAGACGAGCCTCTTCGGCGACGTGCTCCGGTCGATCGGCAAGCCAGAGAAAGACATTCGTGTCGATCAGCAACTTCAACGCACGGGCGGCCGGAGACGGCGATAACGATCTCCCGCTCCTCACCGCTGCGAATCTGCTGGACGAGGCGAGACAGATTCGTCTTCGCCTCGTGCATATTGACCGTCTTGCTCATAGACTTATGTCTACTCGATCTAGTCCAACCCGGCAACGGTTCCTCTAACGTGGTCGCGTCTCGGTTTTCTTCTTCCACGGATTGAGTAACCGATTCCGGCGTGGATCGAAATCGCCAGTATTGCGGGTGACGAGCGTGAGGTCGTGCTGTTCGGCGGTAGCGGCGATGAAGGCATCCATGACGTTCATCGGCCGGCCGGCTGATTCGCGATCGGCGATGATGTCGCCCCACCGATCGCAGATCGCTTCATCGACAGGCAAGACGCGCCCGGCGAAGCGCGAGACGACGTCGTGGCTGAGCCACTCCTCGAGCCGGCTACGACGGGCGCCGGGCGGCAAACGCATCACCCCACGACGAAGTTCGGCGAGCGTGATGACGCTGATGAAAACGCGATCCTCGTCAGCCTCGTCGAGCCACTGCACGACGCCGGCATCGGGCTGCGCCTTCGTCCACTCGGAAATGACGTTGGTATCGAGCAAGAAATTCAACGATCGATTTCGCGCGGACCATCGTCGCGTCTCGACAGGTCGAGTTCAGCATGCCTCAGCGGAGATCGAGAAAAGAAATCCGCGAGGCTTCCGGAGCGACGGACCTTGTGCTCCCATTCTTCCGCTGACACGACGACGGCAGCGGTGCGACCATTTTTCGTGATCGTTTGCGGCCCTTGGCGTTGGGCGCTGTCGACCAGTTGACTGAATTTCGCTTTCGCTTCCGCGACCGTCCACGTTCCGTTGGCCATCCGAGCGCTCCTTGGTCACAATGGTCATAATGGTCATTACTGATTGAAGCACGACGAGCCTTCCGGTCACGCGCCGAAGGGCGATAACGAACGAGGGTAAACCGCGCCGAAACGACAAACCGGCCTGCAAGCGCCTGGCATGTGCATAGGCAATCACCTTTTCCTCAACCGAGCGTAAGACAATGACAAGCCGCCGACTTTTGAAGCCGCTTGGCGCGGTCTTCTTTCTTTTCATTGCCGGCACGGTCGGCGGCGTAAGCGCGCAATCGACGCCACGCCCGGTATCGACCGTAGCCCCGGCGGCATCGGCTTCCCCGCTGACGGTAGCGACCGAATCGCCGTCGCCTTCCCCTTCGCCATCACCGTCGCCGTCGCCGTCGCCATCACCGGCGGTCTCGCTGCCGCGTCACACGCTCATCCCGGTTCTGGTCGACCGAGATATTCGGGTTGGCAACGCGGATGACGCGCATGAGCAAAAAGGCATCAAACTGGAGGTCGCTCAGGACGTCATCGTCGATGGCTACCTGATTGCGGAGAAAGGCGATCTGGTCGAAGCCCACATCTCGACGGAAAAGAACGTTACGAAGCACATGTTCTCCGCCGATGTGTCAACGCAGGTTTCGCTCGATGTCGACGACGTCGTGAACTTCTGCGGCGACACCATCCACATGCAATTCGAGCGCACCTTCGTCGGCGGCGGACGCGGCGGTTTGTTGACCTTCGGAACTCATGCCCACGACGCGGTCTTCGGCAAGGGAAATATCCTCAAAGCGCAATCGGATCGATTCGAGAAAGTCATCTGCGCGAAACCAACCACCGCGACCCCGCTGCCTCTCCCACCCGACATGGTCGTGCCTGACGAGGAAGTACCAGCCGGAAAATAACCGCCCGGACGTCACGTCCCCAGGTATTTGGCCCACCAGGCGAAGGTGCGTTTCGTGATGTCTTCGGTGTGCGCCGGTTGGCGAATGCCGTGGCCTTCGCCCTCGTAAATCACGAGGTCGGTCGGGACGCCGAGGTCCACGAGGGCATGCCAGAACTCCATCGATTGCGGGGCGGGACACTCGACGTCGCGTTCGCCGACGAAGACGAACGTCGGAGTCTTCACGTTCTTGATGAACGTCATCGGCGCACTCTTCGCGTAGACGGCGGGATCGTCGTACACGGAGGCGCCGAAGAACGGGATCATCCACTGGTCGATGCCGTTCTCGCCGTAGTAGGAAAGCCAGTCCGCGACGCCCGCGCCGGCAACCGCGGCTTTGAAGCGATTGGTCTGCGTGACGGCCCACATCGTCATGTAGCCGCCGTACGAGAAGCCGGTAATGCCGAGGCGCTTGTCGTCGATCGGCGCGACCTTCTCGGCGGCGTCGATGCCGGCGAGGATGTCGCGAAGATCGCCGTAGCCGAAGTCCTTGACGTTGGCGGCCGTGAATTTCTCGCCTTGACCGAAGCTGCCGCGCGGGTTCGGCAAGAACACGAAGTAGCCGTGCGCGATCGCATCGACCGTGCCGCCGCGCGCGGCGAAGAACGGTGTCCACGCCGCGGACGGGCCGCCGTGGACGCTGGTGATCATCGGATACGTCTTGCCGGGAGCGACCGTGCGCGGCTCGAGCAGCCAGCCTTGCACGTGATAGCCGTCGTTCGTCCAGTTCACGCTAACCGCATGCAGCGGGGATTGGATCGCGTCGTTGTCGTGCGTGATCGCCGCGAACGAGCCGGCCGGACCGGCAAAGATCTCCGGCGCGTGTTCGAAATCTTGTGCGCTGAACGCGCCGGCCGTGCCGTCGCGCGAGAGCGAGATGCGCGTCGAGAGATCGCCGCCGATGCTCATCGGCGCCGACCAACGTTTGGTCATGGCACCGGACGGTAGCGAGACGGATTCGAGTGCGTACGAATCTCCGACGAGCGCCGTGAAGAGGACGCGATCGTTGCGACCAAACCAGCCCAGCGAATTCACCGAGAGCGCCGCACCGGGCGTCACATCGGTCGCTTCACCGCCGGAGAGCGGAACGGTGTAGAGATCGCCGCCGACCGATCCGAAATCGCTCATGATGCCGCCAATGAAGGCCACGGTCTTGCCGTCCGGCGAGACATGCGGCGCGTTGATCTGCAGCGCCGGCTTGTAAATCTCGCGCGCTGCACCGCTGCCGCGGTCTACTGCGTATAAGCGGGCGACCCACCAGTTGTCGTCGCCGTTCCCGTGCGCGCCGGTCGCCACGAAGCCGTTCCCGCCGGGCTGCCAATCGTATTCATAGATGAAGAGATCCGGCGGCGAAACGAATTTCAGGCCGCTGCCGTCGGTGCCGAGCACCGCGATACGTTGCACGTCCGCGACTTTGAGCGCGCCGATATCGCCGACCAGCGCGGCCCCAGCGGACGTTGCGCCGATCTCTTTATGCGGATGCGCAACGGCGAGCAACGAAAGCGCGGTTCCGTCCGGCGACCAGCGCAGCGCGGAGATCACGCCGTCATAGTTTTGCAGCAACAGGTGCGGGTGCAATCCGTCGGCATTCACCGTAAAGACGGACGGCACGCGCGCCTTGCCGTCACGCACGATGAAGGCGAGTTTGCTGCCATCCGGCGACCAGGCGAGGCTCGGGAACTGACACGGTGGTCCCGACGGACAGCCGAGCTTGTGCGCCACGGTGCCCGCGATCGTGCGGAGAACGATATTCGAACTCGGCATCGCCGATGCGCCCGGCGCGGGCTCCGTGCTCTCGACGTCCGCGATCGTCGCGCCGTCCGGCGAAATCGAAACGCTCGCAAAACCGTGCATCAGCGGCGCTTGCGGCGTCGCCGCGGGACGCGCAACTTGTGCCGCACTGGTGGCGGCGCCGGCGGCGACGAAGAATGCGAATGCTAAGGCAACAAACAGCGGACGAATCATCTGCCCGCCTTCGACGTACGAGAAGACGTCCTTCTTAAAGAATGCGGACGTTCACGCATGTCATCCTGAGCCGCCACCGTGTCCGGAGGATGACACTGCTGACGTGGTTGACGCGGTGGCGGTTATTCGACGGCGGCCGGATCGTCGGAGGCGTCTTCGATCTCGGTGATTTGCGCGGCGCCGTGCAGCACTTCGGTGACCTTTTCACCGCCTTTGGCGACCGGATCGGAGACGACGGCGTAGTGGACGTGGCCGTGGCCGTGCGCGTCGTCGCCGTGGAGCGTGCCGGCAAGGATGCGGCCGTCGGCGAGGTGCACGCGAACGGCTTTCCCGAGGTAGGGTTCAACTTCGTGATCGGTCATGACGGACATCGGTCCTTTCGGTTGTGAGTGTGAAGACGGCCGGAGAGCCTTAGGCGACGAGGTCGAGAAACGGACGGATATCTTCTTCTTCCACGTCCATACCGACCCCACGCGTATTGTACCGGGGATCGTGGAAATCCGAACCGGCGGTCATGACGAGCCCGTAGCGCGCGGCCTTGGCACGGAACAGCGCGATCTGCCCAGGTTCATGGGTCGGATAGAAGACTTCGATGCCGACGAGCCCCGACTCGGCGAGATCGTCGATCAGCGACTCGTCTTTGAGCCGGCCCGGATGCGCGAGCACCGGGACGCCGCCGCTCTCGCTGATGAGTTCGATCGCCTCCAGCGGCGTGATGTGATGCGAAGGGACGTATCCCGCGCCGCCGTGCGCCAAGAGTTTCCGGAACGCGGTATCGATATCGGGGATCATGCCGGCCCGGATCAGCGCTTTGGCCACGTGCGGGCGGCCGAGCGCGTTTGCGCCGGCCGCTTCTTCGAGCACGGCCTCAACCGTGATCGGATAGCCGGCCGCGTTGAGCTGGCGCACCATTTGCTCCATCCGGTCGCGCCGGTGCGCGCGATTGCGCTCGATCGTATCGGCGAGGCGCGACGGTCCGAGCGCGAAACCGTAGCCGAGGATGTGGACGTCGTTGCCCTTCCAGGTGGTATTGATCTCGATCCCCGGGACGATCGTGGCCGCGTCGAAATCGCGCACGCCGGCGTCGTCGTACGCGCGCAGCGTATCGTGATCGGTGATCGAAAGCAGCGCAACGCTGCGCCGGCGCATGAGCGCGAGCAACTCATCCGGCGGGAGCGTTCCGTCGCTCGCGCTGGTGTGGCTGTGAAAGTCGACGATCAATTGACGGCCGGCGGGACCGGAACGGGCGGCAGCATCCGGCGCTCGACGAGCAGCCGGATTGCGGTTCTCACGTTGCCTTCGATTTCCACGTCGGTAAACTCCGGAACGCACACCAAATCCATCGAGCTAGCCGCGAGGTAGCTCCGAGCGATGGCAATCGCCTTGACGGCCTGGTTGGTTGCACCGGCCCCGATTGCTTGGAGCTCGGCCGAGGCGCGCTCGCGGAGCACGCCGGCCAGCGCCCCAGCAACCGAGTTGGGGTTACTGTGTGCGGAAACTTTGAGGACGCTAGTGGCCGGCGTCCTCTGCGGCTCGATCATGCAAGTCCTCGAAGATTGATGCGTTTGATGTCGAGCGCGCGACCGGTCGCCGTCTCAATCTGCACGACCGCCGCGCAGAATTGACGTGTACCCGCTTTTTCGACGCTAAACCGCTCCGCAACCGCACTCGTGAAACGATCGATCACGGTTTTTGCTTCCATCCCGATGATGCCGTCCGACGGCCCGGTCATTCCGACGTCCGTCAGATACGCGGTGCCGCCCGAAAAGATCGTTTCGTCCGACGTCTGAACGTGCGTGTGCGTACCGAAGACGAGCGACACTTTCCCGTCGAAGAACCGCCCGAGGGCCATCTTCTCCGAGGTCGCTTCCGCGTGGACGTCGACGATGATGATCGGCGTCTGTTCGCGCAGCCCATCGACGAGCTCGGCGCCGATCCGGAACGGATCGTCGACCGTCGGCATGAAGACGCGGCCCATCAAGTTGAGGACGCCCACCTTCACGCCGTTTACCGTGAAGACGCCGCTGCCGCGGCCGGGCGAGCCGGGCGGATAATTCGCCGGCCGGATGATGCGGTCGGTCTCATCGAGATGGGCGCGAAACTCGCGCTTGTCCCAGATGTGGTTGCCGGACGTGATGAAGTCGACCCCGGCGGCGAACATGTCATCGGCCGTCTGTTCGGTGAGGCCGAAGCCGCCGGCGGCGTTCTCGCCGTTGGCGATCACCGCGTCGACGTGATGCTGCTCGCGGGCGAGGCTGAGGTGCTTGGAAAGGATCTCCCGGCCCGGCGAACCGACGACGTCGCCGACGACCAGAACGGTGAGCGAGGTTGGCGTTACGATCGGGCCCGCGCTTTCGTCTTGTTGGAGTGAACGAAATACACGACGACCCGCTTCTCTTCCCGGAAGCCGACCAGCCGCTTGCGCTGCGCCGGATCGCGCAGCGCCTCGAGCGCGGACTCGACCAGGTCGGCATCGGCCGCGGCGGCATCTTCGTCCATCGGTTCGTCTGCGGCGGGGTTCTTCACCAAGAGCGCACCGAAACGGTCCTCGAAGATCCCGATCTGCAGCTCGAGCTCCTCGCGGGAGAAACTGGCGAAGTCGCGGGTGACGTTGATGAAGGTTACGTTCGCATCACGCTCGGCAGACACGTTCAATTTGACCGGAGCGTCGCCGCGAAGTTCCAAAATCGCACGCACGTGCTCTGCGATTGCGTCCGAAAACGCGCGGACCGAGTCGCGATCGAGCCGGCGGCCGACGGCGAACGAGAGCGTCAGCGTATCGTCGGCGGGGTTGGAACGGATGCTGTGGATCTCCGGAAAGCGCACCAAGAGCGCGACGACGCGGTTGACCGTGTCGGTGGACTCAAAGGCCGAATGGGGGGTGTGCACGGGGTCTCACTCTCCGGATAGCGGGGGCGGGGCCAGGGACTTCGTACCCGGACCGCATCCCCCCCTTGGGGGGCGGCGCGCGTCAGGTATCAGGCCAGAACCCCTATCACGACAAGGGGTTTGCGCGCAAAGAGGCCGCTCTCTCCTAATTCCATAGGAACAGGGGATCGGCCACCTACGGGCAATAGTTTCCCCCGTCGTGTCCCCTCGTCGCTACGGCTTTCTTGCCGCATACCCCGCGCTCACGCTTGCGTTTGCCATGCTGGCGCACGTGCTGGCGGAAGCGCTCGGCTCGCGCGACGGTCTGCACTCCCTCGCTTCGCCCGTGCACGCAACCCTGGCCGCGGTCGCCTTAGCGGCGGTCGGCTGCGCGGCGATCGCCTTCGGGGTGCACCGCCCGGCCGCCGAACGGCGCCGGCGGCTCGCGCTGCTCGCGGCGGCCGTCGACCGCCGGCCCGGGGTGCTGCGCATCGGGATCGACCTTTCGCTCCAGGCCGCCGTTGCGGCCGGCACCCTGGCAATCGAGGGGATCAGCTTCGATCCGGGGCGGCTTGCCCCCGCGATCCTCGGCGCACTCGCGGCACTCGTGTTCGGGGCGCTCGTCTTGCGCGCCGCGCGAGCCGGCGCGCCTCGCATCGCCGCCTTCTTTGCCGAGCACGTTGCCGTCCCGCGCATCCGGCTGCTCGCCACGGATTTGCTGCCCGCACCGTGCCCCGTGCCGGTGCGCTCGAATCACTACGCGCTCTTTGTCCCGAACCGTCCGCCGCCGCGGTCGTCCCGCTTCCGACCCTAGTCGACCCTCGTTTTATCCGGAAGGGACCACCGTGTTCGGTTATCTTCTACGGCGCAGACTCGCGCCGCTAGTCGTTTTCATTTCTCTCCTTGCCACATCGGTCGCGGGCCCGGCGCTCGCGCAGTCGACCTCGTTCCTGCGCGGAACGGTGACCGGCGTCGACGGCAAACCCGCGGCGGGCGTCGACATCACGGCGAGCGGCGCAAATACGACGCTGCACGCCAAAACCGACGCCGCGGGTACGTTCCGGTTCGGCGCGCTGCCGATCGGATCGTACGATCTCGATGCGATCGGGAACGGCACCTCGGCGCTCGTGCGCGTCGACGTGGGCACGACGGGTGCAACGATCGCCCTGCAACTCAAAACCGTGAAGACCATCGGGCGCACCAGCATCGACTATGCGCCACCCGTCGTCGGGTCGGGGACCGATCTCACCCTCAACACGACGCAGCTCGGCCACTCGCCGGCGGCGGGCAGTCTGCCGGCGCTGCTCCTTCAACTGCCGGGCGCGGCGCGCGGCGCGAACGGTGTCGTCCACATCAACGGCGATCACGGCGACGTGAACTACATCGTCGACGGCGTCCAGATCCCGCAAGAACTCAACCGCAACATCGGCACCGAGCTCGACCCGAACGACATCTCGTTCGTGAACATCCTCGAAGGCGCGTATCCGGCGCAATACGGCGAGCGCTTCGCCTCGGTCATCGACGTCACGACGCGTAACGGCGCGGGTCCGGCCGGCTTCACGGCGTCCGGCAACCTGGGCTCGTTCTTCTCACAAGACGGCGATTTCGCATACCACACGCCGGTCGGCAAGGGGACGCTCATCGTCGCCGTGCGCGGCGAGAGCAGCGATCGCGGTCTCGATCCGCCGAACCCCGATTCGCCGCACAATGCGTTTGCGAACACCAACGAGTTCTTGCGGCTGACCGAACCGGTCGGCAGGGACTTCTTAAACTTCACCGTGACGCACTCGTATCAGGCCTACCAGATCCCAAACGACGTCGATGGCGGCGAACCCGCCACGACCGATGACAACGAAACCCAAGACGATCTTTTCACGACGATCCAATATCGGCACCCGATCTCGGATCACGGCTCGTTCAGTTTCGGCCCCTCGTACAAGCGCTCGCACATCGCGGATTTCGGCGACCCGGCGAACGACTACACCTACGGCGAGGCGCTCAACCCCGGCAATCCAACCGATTGCGGGAACGCGCTCTCGAGCGCCGGACCCGTCGTGAACGGTATCCCGACGAATCCCGTCGCGAATCCGGCCGTCGCCTATTCGCCGTCCAGTTGCGGCTTCTCGCTGAGTGCGAACCGGATCGCGATCGATTACGGCGGCGTCTTCGACTACGACAACAGCAGCGCGCACCACGACATCAAATTCGGTGGCGACTTCGACGCCACGCACGTCGAAAAAGACTATGCGGTCTCGCTGCAGCCGGGAAACTTCCTCGCGCCGATCTTCACCCCGGCGACGCCCGAGGCGCCGTACACCGTGGTCGATAACGCACCGAACGTCGGCCATCTCGCCGCGTTCTATCTGCAAGATACCTGGAAGCTCGGCAGCGACTACCAGATCGACTACGGCGCACGGTCCGATACCTTTACCGTCTTCTCGACCGACTTCTCGACCGGCTTCGGGCAGATCAGCCCGCGCCTGAAGGTCACCCGCTTCTTCGATCGTCACAAGGCCGGCGTCTACGCGTTCTACGGCCGGTTCTTCACGCCGTTCTCGCTCGAAGACGTCTCACCGGTCGCCGCGTACGTCCTCAACTTGCCGTTCCAATCGAAGGTCGCGCAGTTCGACCTCAAACCGCAGCGCGATTCCGACTATGAAATCGGTGGCCATGCGCCGGTCGGCAAAGGCGATCTGGGTGTGCGCGTGATGCAGAAAGACTCAACCGACCTCATCGACGACACCGAGGTAGGCGAGACGCTCCTGCACCAGGACATCAACTACGCGCTGGGGCGGATCGCCACGCAGAGCGCGTACTACCAGCAGAGCTTCACGCGCTCGGGGCGCTTCTATGTGTCGCTCACGCACACGTACTCCGTCAACAAAGGCTGCGAGACGCAGTTGCTCGCCCCGTGCTTCCCCGAGAACGTGAACGGCAGCCTCGACTGGACGCCGGCCGATCACGATCAACGCGTCGACGCCACCTCGGGCGTCACGTTCAACGACGCGCGCGGCGGCTGGATCGGGATCGACGGCGAATACGGCAGTGGCCTTTCGACGAGCCTCAATCCGACCGGCGGGATCACCTGCGCGGGCCCCGGCTATACGGAAAATATCGGCGGCCCGTGTAAGTTCACGCCGCACACAACCTTCGATGTGGTCAAGGGCATCGCGATCTCTCGGGCGGCGACGCTCGTCGTGAAGTTGACGAACATCTTCAACGACGAATATCTCGTCACGTATCTCAACGCGCAGGGCAATCACTATGCCGCCCCACGCGAACTCTCCGCGGGGATTCAGTTCAAATCGAAATGATCGCACCGGAACTCGACGGCGAGACGCTGCTCGCGCAATCGGCGGCGCTCGTCGAGGGCGAACGCGACTGGGTCGCCAACGCCGCCAACCTCAGCGCGCTCGTGGGCACGCAGATCCCCGGCTTGAATTGGTCGGGAATCTACGTGCTGCGGGGCGACGTTCTCGTCCTCGGACCGTTTTACGGCAAGCCGGCCTGCGTGCGCATCGCGCTCGGTAACGGCGTCTGCGGCACCGCGGCGCAGCAGCGCACGACGGTCGTCGTGCCGGACGTTCATGCGTTCCCGGGCCACATCGCGTGCGATCCGGCATCGCAATCGGAGATCGTCGTGCCGTTACTCGCGAGCGACCGGCTCATCGGCGTCCTCGACATCGATAGCCCGCGGCTTGCGCGTTTCGGCGCCGCCGAGCAGGCGTTTTTCGAAGCGCTTGCCGCGCTGCTCGTCCGCAGCTCCGACTGGCCGGAATCCGCGCGTTAGCCGTTCTGTCCCATGAAGGTGAGGATCGCCATCCAGCCGCCCAGCGCAACGCACACGACGGCGATGCCGATCGCCACCACATTGCCCAGGGCCGAGTTAACGCGATCGCCGAGAATTTTCTTGTCGTTCGAGAGCACGAGCAAGAAGCCGAGCACGAGTGGCAGCACGAACGCGTTGAACGCTTCAACGTAGAGCGTGATCTTGATCAGCGGCAGGTGCGGGATGAGCACGATCAGTGCGGCGACGATCACCATCGCTGCGTAGAGTCCGTAGAAGCGCTTCGCTTGCGTGCAGCCGAAATCGAGCGAACACGGCCAGCGGAACGCTTCGCCGAACGCCCACGCCGTGGCGAGCGAGACGACGAGCGCGCCGAGCATCGCGGCGCCCAGCAGCGCGGCGCCGAAGGCGATTCCAGCCCACTTCGAGCCGGTCAGCGGCACGAGCGCGAGCGCGGCGTGCGCTGCGTCTTGGACGGATTGGTGGTGAACGAACAGCGTCGCGGCGGTCGTGACGATGATCGCGACCATGATCAGTTGCGTCGCTACGGCACCGATCGCCGTATCGAGGCGCGCGTGCGGCAAATTCGCAACGGTGAGTTTCTTATCGACGGTCGCCGACTGCTGGTAGAAGATCATCCACGGCATGATCACCGCGCCGATGTTCCCGGCGACCAGCAACAGGTAGCCGCGGTCGCCGAGCGGTTGCGAGCCGAAGAGTCCGTCGCGGATCACGCTGCCCGCCGACGGATGCGCCGCGAACGCGGCCGGGATGAACAACAATTCCAACAGGCACAGCGCGAGCGCGGCGTACTCAGCCCGCCGGTACTTCCCGCTGAACACCACGCCGATCAGCAGGACGGCCGCGGCCAGCACCATCGGGACCACCGGGACGCCGAAGACGAGCGCCGCGCCGGCGATCCCGATGAACTCCGTCACGAGCGCCGCCAGGTTGGTGATCAGCATCGTCCCGAGCGACAGCCACGCCCAGCCCAAGCCGTAGCGCTCGCGAATCAGCTGCGCGTGCCCCTTCCCGGAGACGGTCCCCAAGCGCACGGTCATCTCTTGCACGATGAAGAGCGGCACGATCAGCAGCACTTGCAACAGGATCAGCTTCATCCCGAATTGCGCACCCGAGGTCGCGGCCGTCGTAACGCTGCCGGCCTCGGTATCGGCAAACGCAACGATGAGCCCCGGACCCGCGGCGGCAAGGTATTTCCAAAGATGCCCCGCCCGTTTGGGGGGCGCGACGGTTTGCGAAGCGGGTGCGTGAACTGCGGCCATGGGTCTCCCTACGAGCGTACTTTGCCGAACCTACCGAGTATAGTAGGTTTCCCTAATTCAAGCCTGCCACAATGGTTGGATTCGGGCCGCCGAGCCGAGCCGGCCGGGTCGCCGACAAGGCCGGGGCCGAGCCGAGCCGAAGGCGGCGGATAATGGGGGACTCGCGTCAGCCCGCCGGTCCGCCCCCCGAGGAGGCGGCGGCATTCCTCGAACGTGCGATGGAGCAGTACGGGAAAGCCGTCTACAACTTCGCGTTCCGGCTGACCGGAAACGAAGCCGATGCACGCGATCTGACCCAAGACGCCTTCATCCGCGTGTACCGCGCGTGGCGCAGCTTCCAGCCCGGGACCTCGTTCTTGTCGTGGGTCTACCGGATCGTCACGAATTTGTACCGGGATGAACTTCGGCGCAAGAAAGGACGTTTTCTAGAAGAGCTGCCCGAGGATAGTGCTCGCCAGGATTATGGGGGAGAACGACCGCTCGCGGTCGACCCGATCGAAGACTACATGGCCGGCCAACTCGGCGGCCCGATGCAGAAAGCGCTCGAACATCTCTCGCCCGACCAACGTCAGGTGATCGTGCTGGCCGATATCGAGGAATATAGCTACCAGGAAATTGCAGACATCATGGGGTGCTCGATCGGCACCGTCCGCTCGCGGCTGCACCGCGCGCGCGCCCTGCTCCGCCGCCTCATGATGCGTGCCCAAGCCCGTAACGAACGATGACGAACCACTATACGAACGACGCATTCATCGACTACCTGCACGGCGAACTCGCGCCGGCCGACGACGCGCGCCTGCACGAGCACCTCCTCGCATGCGAAACCTGCCGCGCTGCCTACGAGGCGGAGGCCCGGCTCGGGGATTGGCTGCGCCAGGCCGCGCACGCCGACGAGCGCGATCTGCCGGCGATGGTCAAGGCGCGCGTGTGGGAAGCGGTCCGCGCGCAGCGCCCGACGCTTGGCGAACGGCTGCGCGGCGCCTTGCGGCCCGCGCTTACCCTGCCGCTCGGCGTCGCGATGGCCGCGCTGGTGCTCATCGTGTATCCGTCGCTGCGCCAGACGGAGAGCGTCCCGACGGTCGCGGCATCGTACTACCTCGACGAACATGCCGCCGAAGGACAGGAGAATCCGCTGGCCGACCATCCGATCAGCGCGACCGTCGTCACCGCGAGCGACACGTCGTCCGATGCCGCCGGCCCATAACGTCGGCCTCGCGAGCGTTCTCGGAGCGTTCGCGCTCGCGTACGCTACGGGTGGCTTGCCCGCACCCGTAGCGGCCGGTGATTCTCCCGAAGCGCTGGTGGTTGCGGCGATCGATGCGCCGCACCGCATCTCGTACGAAGGCCAGGAGCAAGTGACGCGCTGGGGAACGACGGCGGCCGAGTCGACGATCGTGCGTGTCGAACACAAAGCACCGGATCGCTTCCGGCGCACCTATCTTGCCCCGCAGGCCATCTACGGCGAGTACGTCGTCTCGCGCGGTCCGCGCTCCGATAAATTCGAACCCAAGAACGCGCGCGTGATCGTCACCAGCAATCCCGCGCTCGAGAACACGGCGGCGCTCGCCGACAACACGACGCTCGTGCGTAAGAACTACACGCCCGTCCTCGGCTCCGAAGAGACGATTGCGGACCGCAAAGCCGCGACCGTCGCACTCGTGAACCGTTTCACGGGCGAACGCGTGATGCGTCTGTGGATCGACGAAGAGACGCACATCATCCTCGCCAAAGAAACCTACCATAGTGACGGTTCGCTTGAATCGCGCGTCCGCTTCGACCAGATCCGCTACCGCAGCGATATCCCGGACTCGCACTTCGCGCTCGACATTCCGGCCGGGTATCACTCCGTGCAGGGCCGCACCTACGGCGATCCCTCCGGCGCCGCGATCGGCAAGGCGATCGCGGCGGCCGGCTTCACGCCGATCGGCCCGAAATATCTGCCCGACGGGTTTTCGATCATCGGCGCCGATACGTCGAACGTCAAGACGATCAAGAGCCTCCATCTGCTCTACAGCGACGGGATCCGCAACCTCTCGCTCTTCGAGAACGATCGCGCGGCGGCGGCCGATTTCGGCGCGGTGCGGCCGATGAGCGCCTCGTTCGAAGGCCATACGGCGCAGTACGTCAGGCAAGGGCCGACGACGCTGCTCTCCTGGCACGAACGCGATCTCGCGTTCGCGCTCGTCGGCGACCTCGATCTCAAAGAGTTGATCGAGATCGCCAAGAGCGTCGTTCCCTAGCCGTTAGCCCGGGTTCGGAGCGGCCGCGGGGGCCGTCGCACCGGCGCCACGATGCATCGCGCGCAGCGTCCGGCGCAGCTGGGTTTGCTGATCGGCGGTCAAGACGCTATTGATCTGCGCACGCATCTGCTTCATATTCGCGCGACGCGTCGGCTGATCGGCGTTCTGATTGGCCTGCCGCGTCTGCTTCATGATGCCGGCGATTTGTTGACGCTGATCGGGGGTGAGATTGAGGCGCTTGAGCGCTTGGCGCAGCCCGGCGCGATGGTGAGGCGCCGCAGCGCCGGGGGCGGCTTGCGGTTGCTGTTGTTGCGCCTGCGAGGGAGGCGGGTTCTGCTGCGCGCACGCGGCAGCCGGAACGAGTAGACCGGCGACGAGTGCGAGCGCCGAAAAATGACGTGCGAGAGACATGATGTGCTCCTGAGTGAGCGGATCCGGTGGGATCCGTGAATGATACTCAGGATACGCCTCGCCGCGTTGCCGCGTTGTTAGCGCGGTATTAATTCGGCGAGACGCGCAACCATGCGCGCGGCGCTACAAGACGGCGCGAATTGCTTTGTCGAGCGCGGCCTCGGGCTGTTCGCCCTCGGTCATCGACGTGATCTTCTTGTTCTTGTCGATCACGATCAGCGTCGGATATCCGGTGCCGAGGTACTGATGGGCGACCGTCAGATCGGGATCGAACGCGATCGGATATTGCACGCCCAGGCGCGCGACGAAGTTGATGACGTCGGCCTGCGTTTCGGGGCTATTCCCGTCCATACCACTTTGGTTGCCGTCGACGCCGACGAACTGAACTTGTTTGCCGTAGCGCTTGTAGAGCGTGTTGATCGTGGCGACTTCGCGCTGGCAATGCGGGCACCAGGTCGCGAAGACCTCGAGGAAGACCGGCGTCTGCGCCGAGCTCAGCGTGAACGGACCCGCCGTCGTAGACACCGAGAAGTCCGGCGCGGTGCTGCCGACTTTCAAACTCGATTGCGTGTTCGTCGCCGTCGCCGCTTCGGGCACGGCAAACGGATTGACCTTGGTATAGCCGATCGCGACGATTAGCCCGATGGCGATGACGCCCATCGTGATATAAAGGATCAGGCGACGACGGTCCGGCGGAGTGGCAGCGCGTGCTTTCATGTCGTCGGTGCAATTCGCCGATCGAGGGCGAGCATCCCCGGACCGCGTAGCGCGACCAGCAGGCCGACAAGTGCCAGCGCGACGTCCCGGCCGACCTCGGGCCACGAGGTGACCGTTTGATCGCTCGGTCCGAAACAACCGCACGAGAGCGAGAGGCCGCGGGCGACCGCCGAGGCGATCGCCGCGGCGAAGATCAGCAGTTGAATCGTGGCGATCCAGCCGGCCAGCCGCGCGTAGAGGCCGATGACGAGATAGCCGCCGAGCAGCACTTCCAGAAACGGCAGGAGCAGCGCCATCGGCGCGATGACGGGGCGCGGTACGATGCCGAAGGCGGCGATCTGCGCAGCGAAATAGGCCGCGTTTCCGATCTTCGCGCCACCGGCGACGATGAACACGCCGCCCAGCACCACGCGCGCGATCAGCACGACAACGTTCATCACGTTCACGCGGCCCGTTCCACCGCATCGACGATCGCTGCCTGAGCGGGCGGGAGCGAGGCCGGATCCGTCGCCTCGACCGCCGTGCCGTCTTCGTAACCCGCGATCGTTTCGATCACGCAGCGCGCGAGCTGCTCGGGATCGTAGCCGCCCTCGAGCACGAAGAGCGCCCGCCCCGTGCAGAACTCCTCGGCGATCTCGCGCACGAGCCGGCCGAGTTGGCGCGCAACGCTCGCATCCACGCCGAGATCGCCGACCGGATCGCCCGCGACGAAGTCGTAGCCGGCGCTGACGACGAGAACGTCCGGACGCAGCGTGCGCGCGAGGGCGCGCAGCGACCGCACCCAGATGTCCAGGAACGCTTCGGTCGCGATCCCGGTCACGGGAAGCGGGACGTTCACCACGGCGCGTTCGCGCGAGACGGAATTGTCGCGCGAGAATCCGGTGCCCGGATAGGCCGGCGCCGCGTGGGTGGAGAGATACGCAACGCGCGCGTCGGCGAGCGCCTCGGAACCGTTGCCGTGATGGTAGTCGATGTCCGCTACCAGCGCGCGTCCGCCGGTTTGCGCCGCGAAGGCGCGCGCCGCCACGAGTGCGTTGTTGAACACGCAGAACCCCATCCCACGCGCCCCTTCGGCGTGGTGACCCGGTGGACGCACGAGCGCGAACGCCGCGCGGCGGTCGTGCACGACGCGCTCGAGCGCGACGAGCGCGGTCCCCGCCGCATGGGTGGCCGAATCGTACGACCCCGCGTCGATCGCCGTGTCGCCGGTCGAAAGCAAGGTCGCGTCGCCGCATTCGAGAGCGGCGCACTCGCGCCGCACGAGTTCGATGTACGCCGGCGGATGCGCACGCGCGAGCTCCTCCGGCGTCGCCGCACGGCCCGCGATCCGCTCGCCGAGCATCCCGGCGCGTTCCAGCTCGCGCGCCGCGACGCGGACCCGGTCGGGCCGCTCGGGGTGAGCGACGCCGGCCAGGTGCCGGGTGAGAACGTCGTCGTAGGCGACGAGCATGGCCTAGTGCTGCGTGCTTCCTTTTGCGCTCGACGACGCTGTCGTCTTCTTGGCGGGCGGCTTCAGCTTGGCCGTGACTTCGGCGATCTTCTTATCGACTTGCTTGCGTGCGTTCGAACCGCTCGTCGTGAACGGCTCGAAGCGTTTGAACGTTGCCAGCGATTTGTCAAGTTGATTGTTGTTCTCGTAGCAGTCGCCGAGCACGTAGAGCATGTTCGGGTTCTGCTTCGAGAAATCGGGCTGATTGCGATCGACGGCCTCGTAGATCAGCGCGCATTCCTTGTAGTTGTGGCTCAGGTAATCGGCTTGCGCGAGGCCCAAGAGCGCTTCGGCGGAGCGCTGCACCGCATAGGATTGTTTGAACGCAGCTGCGGCCTTGTCGAATTGATGGTTGTTGACATACACGTTCGCGAGCGCCAGCCACACCTTCGGATCGTCGCCCGAGAGTTGCGTGAGCCGCGTGAAATACGTGATCGCCTTGGGGAAATTCTTCTGCTGGCCGTAGTAATCGCCGAGCCGCGCGACCGCGTCCGGATAATTGTTGTCCGTGCCCGCCGCCGTGAGCCACTCGCGTTCGGCACCCGCGAGATCCTTGATGAACGCGAGGTAGTCGCCGTAGTTGAGGTGCGCGAGCGGTTCCTTCGGATACGTCTGAATCGCGAGCCGGTACTCGTTGTCCGCCTCGGTGTTCATCTTCTCGACCGCGAATACGTGCGCCATCTCATCCATGATCGCCACCCGGTCCGAGTCCGTCGTCATCTGCGTGAGCACCGCCGTGTAGAGGGCGTCCGCGCCCTTGACGTCGTGGCCCTGCGCGAGGATGCGCGCCTTGCCGAGCTCCGCGCGCTGATTCTTTGGATCGACGGCGAGCGCGCGATCGTATTCGGACGACGCGAGCGCGATCGCTTGCTGGCGTTCGTAGGTTTCGGCCTCGATCAGGAACGGCTCGGGATCCTTCGGATCGAGTTTCGCGGCCGTCTCGAGTTGGGTGCGCGCAGCGTCGTACTTCTGTTCGTTCGCGAGCACTTCACCGTAGGTCAGGAACGCTTCTTTGTCGTTCGGATTGAATTTGGTCGCCCGGATCGCAACGCGCTCCGCGTCCGAGCCGCGATTCGCCGTGAGGTACATGTTTGCAAGCGCGCTGAGCACCGAGATGTTGGTCGGCTCGAGGTTGCCGGCTTGCTCGAGATCGGCCAGCGCTTCTTTTTGCTTGCCGAGCTGACGCAGCGAGATGCCTTCGAGGTAATACACCTGGGCATTCTTCTGGCCGAGCGCGATCAGTTTTTGCGTGATCCCGACCGTGAGATCGGGGCGACCCGTTTGAAAGTAGTCCTGCGCGAGCAGGTTCAGTGCGTCCTTATCGGTGGGGTTCTTCGAGAGAACGCCTTGCAGACGCGGAATCTGCACGTTGAGCGGTTCCGGGGTCGCCGTCGGCGAGGGCTCGGGCGACGGCGAGGGAGACGGCGCCGCTTTCGCCGCGGCGAGCACCGGTGCGGGTACAACGGCGGCAACCGCGACGAGAGCGAGGACGATCGCGACGAGCGCGCTACGGAACACGGTTCCGGGGGACCAAACGTTCACGGAGTCGACTTTCTGCACGCGTCAGGCGTGGACGGCCTTGGCGTCTCGGACGCGTTTGGCAAGTTCTGGGACGATGGCGAAGGCATCGCCGGCGACGACGAGATCGGCAAACTCCGCGATCGGAGCGCTGCCGTCTTTATTGATGGCGATGATGGTCTCCGACGTCCGCATCCCGACCTTGTGCTGGATCGCACCCGAGATGCCGACGGCGATATAGAGCTGCGGACTGACCGTCTTGCCGGTCTGGCCGACTTGGTGGCCGTGCGAGACCCAGCCCGCATCGACCGCGGCGCGCGAGGCGCCGACCGCACCGCCGAACGCATCGGCGAGATCTTGGAGAATCGTCGTAAACGGCTCGGGGCCGCCCATCCCGCGGCCGCCCGAGACGACGACCGAGGCTTCCTCGACGCCGAGCTGCGCGGCGGCTTCATCGACGTCTTCCTCGACGGTCACCGCGTACGTCTTGCCGCTGGGCGCGATCTGCACGATCGTGCCGGCACCGGCTTCAGCCTTCGCCGTGAAGACGTTCGGCCGGATCGCAACGACACCGTAATCGGTATTTTTGAAGAGGCAACTCGTGATCGTGAGACCGCCGAGTTTCGGCGACACGCAGGTGACGGTCCCGTTCTCGACCGTGACCTCGACGACGTCGGCGCTCAGACCGGCATCGACGCGCGCGGCGAAACGCGAGCCGACGTCGCGGCCGACTTGGGTATTGCCGACCAGAACGAGCGCGGGGCCGGCGGCCTTCGCGACCGCTTCGAGGGCGTCGACTTGCGGGTCGATGCCCGATTTTTCGATGCTCGCATCGTCGAGCACGTGGATCGAATCGAGCGGGTAGGCCGTGAGGGCGTCGGCGATCGACGCAGCCGAGGCGCCGGCGACGACGGCGTGCGCTTTGCCGCCGAGTTTATCGGCGATCGCGCGTGCGGCGGTGGCGGCTTCGTAGGACACGCGCCGAGCGGTCCCGCCTTTGTGCTCGATGTACGCGATGACGTCTTTCATGATCAGAGCAGTTTCTTTTCTTTCAGGAACTCAACGATGACGGCCGCGCCTTCAGCTCCATCGGCGGCCGATACGACGCGGCCTTTGGCACGCGCGGGCGGCGCGGCGAGCGCGACGACTTGGGTTTTCGCGCCGTCGCTGCCGACGGGCTTGGCGAGCTGGAGGTCGCCGTGCGCGAGGATCTTGATCTCTTTTTTCTTCGCGCCCATGATGCCCTTAAGCGACGGGTAGCGCGGCTCGTTGGCCGACTTCGTGACCGAGACCAGCGCCGGGGTCGCGGCGGAGAGCGTCTGGTAGCCGGTATCGGTCTCGCGCTTCACGCGGACCGTGCCGCCCGTGACGGAGACCTCACGCGCATAGGTCAGGCCGGGGACGCCGAGATACTCGGCGAGCGCGCCGGGCAACTCGCCCGTGATGGCGTCGGTCGACTGCGTGCCGGTCAGCACGAGATCGAAGCCGATCGAGCGAATCGCGGTGGCAAGCGCGTAGGCGGTTCCCCAAACGTCGGAGCCGGCGAATTTTTCATCGCTGAGCATCACCGCGTCGTCGGCACCCATCGCCAGCGCCTTGCGCACGATCTCCTTGCCGCTCTCGGGGGTCATCGAAACGATGGTGACGGTCGAGCCGTCGTTCAGTTTTTCTTTGAGTTGCAGCGCCGCTTCGATCGCGTATTCATCAAAGGGGTTCAAGACGGTCTCGGCCGGGGTGCGAACGAGCCGCATCGTCCCCGGATCGATGCGCTTATCCGCATTCGTATCGGGGACCAATTTCACGGTAACGACGATTTTCAGGGTACGAATCCTCCGGGACACGCGAAACCCGGCCGACGAAGCCGGGTCGCGACGAACCGGGCGTAGTTCGAAGGGCGGGGTGCTCCGCCCTTCGGTGAGCGCCTTCGCCTGCCCGGGAGTCCCTAGCAGGCCTGCTAGATCTTGAAGGTCTCCGAGAAGGTGATTTGCGGGCCGTGGAAAGCAGGCGAGTTGCCGATCGGCGAGCCGTTGATGCAGGCGCCGGTGGGATCGAGCGGTGTCGGCACGCACGACGACGGGATGCCGTTCGCCGAATACAAGCGGTAGCCGAGGTGATAGATCTGCTTGTCGTCCTTACCGTAGTCGAGGCCGGCGAAGAATACGTTCTCCGTGAGGTCGACGTTGGGCGCGCCGATCGTGTTGTAGGCGCCGAACTCGGCCGTGCGCCCCGCGCCGATCGCAGCGAAGAGCCGGCGGTTGAGTTGGCGCGAGATCGTCAACACCTGCGACGGATACTCCATCGCGACCGCGTCGGTGATCAGGGCTGAAGGCGGACGCCGGATGACGACGTCGCCGAGATCGAGCGAGACGTCGGCGTACTTGGGATGCCAGGCCAAATACGCCGCATAGTGCGCTTCCTTCCCGATCGAGCCGGCGCCGAGATACTGCGGCGTGAAATAGGTATCGATGAAGCCCGGCTGATACGCGTTCTTATCGTACGCATCCACCTGTTCGAAATAGCCGTATTGCACCCGGATGTCGAGCTTCTTCACGGCCTGCGTCGAGCCCGCGATGCGGAAGCCCTGGCGGTTCGGGACCGTCACCGAGGTATCGCTGAGCTGATACGTGCTCTTGAGAAACGGTGAGGGCCAGCGGCTCGGCAGGCTGAACAGGTTCTCGGGCGCGATACCGTACGGCACCTGGAGCGGCGAGTAATTCGGTTCGAAGCGCACGAGTTCGCCGGTCAGATCGAAGCTCGCGAAGCCTTGATGGAGCTTCGCGTAGTAATACCCGCCGCCGGCATCGTCGCCGCCGAAGATGGTCCCGGTTGCCGCATAACTCGAATGCGCGATTTGGACCGCCGCATCGGCACTGCTGCCGACCGGGAAGGCTCCGCTCGCGCCGAAGCTGGTCTGAATCTGCCCGCCCAGGCACGACGACGCGAGCCCGCCGAGATAACTCGGCACGATGCCGAGCGTGATGCAGCCGGGCTCGACGATGCCGCCGTAGAGCGTCGAGGTCTGTATCGGCGCGCCGCCACTTTGTGCGTGCGCGATCGCAAACCCGTACCGCGTGCCGGCACCTTCATCGAGGTCGACCGAGAACAGCGTGAGATGGACGGGCGTCTGCGGGACCGTCGGCAGATCCGCGAC
>Ga0116231_10005841_pt1 | contig 23974 bp, 21 predicted proteins | sample S1TSphgellanicum_2_FD_89695 | JGI IMG/M metagenome (GOLD analysis project Ga0116231, IMG submission 89695) | Host-associated microbial communities from peat moss isolated from Minnesota, USA - S1T2_Fd - Sphagnum magellanicum MG | ecosystem: Host-associated > Plants > Peat moss > Unclassified...
ATATTCATGTTATTGCATTTATTTTTGGAAGATTATTATTACTTATATCAAAAAAGTAACAATTTCAAGTTCAGTTTCTTAATTTGGGTGTTCAAACTTAGTTTTTTAATTTTAAATTATTTTTTAAAAATAAAATAAATAAAAATTTTTTCAAAAAAAAAAAAAAAAAACATTAATTAGCAACATGTTTGCAAAAAAATGTCGAAACTTTTGGAAACTTGTAAACAACTACCCCCAATTATTTGGATTTGAAACTAATTAACTCCAATTGCAATTAGTTCCTTGCTTAGCCAAGAAGAAAAATAAAATGTTATGATGATGTTCATTCGTGGTATGTATGATCTAAGTTTCAACAAGCAAATGTTGAATCAATTAATTATAGGTTACAAGAATATTTTGGCACTTAATTAGAGTTCTAAAAGTTTAGTACATGGGGTTTTCAAATATTTCAAGTCTAGTTTTTATATTTTTTTTTTCTTGTCCATTATTTATATGTCTTCATTACTTTTTTGTTACAAAGTTTCCTTCCTTTCTTCCACAAAGATTTCTTTCTCTTCCTATATATGATATGAAATGTGAATCGTAAATCACATTTAGGCAATGTGGATCAATTTTCAAATTTTCATTGTTTTGATTTTTAAAATTTTATTATATATTCATCTAAATGGATTAATAAAAAATTTAATTCAATTCATCAAAATTCTCATGAATTTTTTAAGATTTTAAATTTTTATTAATTTCTACCAAATCTAACATGCCTGACCCTAGGGTAGGTCATTAAGGTTATTTTATTTCTCTTTGTACTTTGAGGACTTTCGCCCCATGAGAAAAACCCTATGGGGTTATGCTAAAGGGAGATCCTCCTATTATCATACATTCCCATAAAAATAAAGTTGTTTAAATGTGTGGAGGCAAAGAGTATTCAAGGGTTCTCTTGAGGTTTGGGAACACCTTGGGGGTCACGGCCTTAACTTGCCCTCCCTTAGGAAAATCCATGACTACATGAACCTCCCTTACAACAAAATGTTACATAGAGGAAGAAAACATTATATTTTTCATCAATCAATGAAGCTGACAAAGCTTCTTTTATTAGTGAAATCTAGGCAATTAGTGACTTTTAAATTTGATTTGTTTTTTTCAAAATAACAATGGTTTTGGGGGTTTTATATCACCATATTTCGAACAAAAGTTCATAAAATGGCCAGATTTTTACATTAGGTTCCAATGGGAAACTAATTATATAGAAGGACCCCTATATATATTTTTGTTTAAAAAACATCAATCAATACATTGGTATTACTAGTTGCAAACTTAGCATCAAGCTTGAGAATTATGGACTTTTGAAAAAAAAATTAATTCTATTAATGCACTTTTGTAACACTTTATTCAACAAACATTTTCCTCCACAAAACATTTCATTGTTGAAAATGGCCCACCCATCTCTTTTTCTCATGATACCCAAACAAATATCTTTTGGGTGTCACAAAAAAAATGAAAAATAAACAAAATTCTCTTGGGTGCTATAGATTAAATAATGCCCTTGGAGTGAGACAATGTGCCCTTGGGGGGGGGGGGGGGGGGGGGGCCGCTTTTTACAACACCACCCCACTCTTTAGGTATGGTTAATTATTACCTTACATTTTTCACATAATGGGTATGCAAAGTTATGTAAATTTGCAAGCCTGATTAAGCAACTAACAAAACATTTGATTAGTTGAAATCAATTGATTAGTATGAAATTTGCATAACGTTGTTCTTTTGCATATTTATTAGGTCTAGGGTTATCAATTGTTTGTCACTTCGATGTCACTCAGTTCTAGCTTACATTTATCCCATTATTAGTTGATAGGTACAATGGAAAATGGAGAATGGTTAGTTATAAAAGTTACAATTCATGAACAAATGATATGCATGTGTGTGGGTTTGTTATGTGTGTTGCAATTGAATATGTATAGGGTTGTTAGCAATTGTGCTTTGTTTTTTAAATGACATTAAATTTAAGTTATTCATAAGGTTTGTTGAATTGGGGTGAAATTGGCTTATTTTGTCATAATAAGGGATCAAACATGTAATTATGGATGACAAAATTACAAAGTGTAATAACTAGAACCCAAAGAGCCAATGGAGGATTTTTTTTCTCTAAAACATGAAAGAATGTTCAAGCTTGACAAGATTTGTGGGAGTGAAAATAACCCTAATGTGTGAGATTTGTATTTGCAAAAACATGATGACTTGAGCTTTGTGTGTGTGAAAGAAAGCAAGAATAACCACAAATTTTTTAACAAGAGTGCAAAGAGATTGTGAGCAAAAGGTTTTGAGGGTATGACTATGGAGCTTAAAGAAGAGGGTATTGGAGCATGTTGTGGAGCTTTCTAAAAGTATAGGGTTTTCAAGTGGTCTTTTAATTGACTATGGTTTAGGTAATGATCATCATTTAATAGCTCTCCATGGTGTTTTTGCCTTTGAAATTGGGTGAATCATACCCTCATTTAGTGCTTTCAAGTGGTCTTCTTATTGATTATGGTTTAGGTGATGTTTTAATATCTCTCCATGGTGTTTTTGCCTTTGAATTTGGGCAAATTAAACCTTTATTGAAGATTTGTAGGTGGTCCTCTTATTGATTTTGGTTTGAGTTTTTGTTTAGTGCCTCTCCATGAGTTTTTTTTCTTTGAATTATGGTTAATCAAACCCCCTATTAAGGTTTGTTGGTGGTCCCCTTGTTTCATTTTGGTTTAGGGTTTTTTGAAGTGCATTTAAATTATTGTCAATCAAACCTCATATTAAATTTTGAAGGTGGTCCCCTTGTTTCATTATGGTTTAAGGTATAATTTAATGCCTTTGGGTCCAACCACTCTATTAGGAGCCACACATGCCCCCTAAAACCATTGCTTTATTCCTAAATTTTTCTTGGAATCTTTTTAATACATCTTTCAAAAAAATATGAATTAAAAAATAATCTTAATACCATTATGTTAAGGTGTATATTAAAAAATATCAAAATGTATGTCATTAAAAATTATTTTAAAATTTTGATTTTAGTGTCAAAATTGCTTTTATGCAATTTTTAAACAATGGTTACAAGAGGTTAAAAGTCCTTATACCTATTTTTCATTCATTAAATTGATTCCAAATTTTTATGACATGTACATAATGCATTCAAAACAACATTGTGTGGAAGCAAGTGTATGTGAACTAAAAATGATTTATCATGATAACATCTTCTAAGAAAATGATTTAAAAGATTACTTCCGAAATGATTTGGAAAAGTTAAAAACTGGGACATTTAATGAAGAGGGGAGCTAAAAAGTTGTATTGCAAAGTGAAAAGGTGTTGGCACAATTAAAAGCCATGAATGGACATGCCACCTAAAATGTGTTCAAAAGACAAGAAAGGTCCATTCACCGTTGGGGTACCCAAAAAAGTAAAAAAAGACTCCAAGATTTTCTTATAGCTACTTTCTACAAATAACATTTACATGAAACTAATTTTAGTGAAAACAATTGAATACTCCAATATAAGATAATTCTTGAGGTGATGGTGATTTTTCACAATATACATAATTGTGCATGAATATTTTTGTTTACAAGTAAAAACACAGAAAATGCAAAAATGGGTTTTAAAAATCAACTAAACATGTTTTTTCACAATATTATTTCCTACATATATGACATGCATTTAAAGCTAGAAATTTTGAACCTAATGGATATAAAAAAATAGCCAAATTATTTAATAAAGGAATCATTTCCCTTGCAGCCTTTTGCTTCAAAATTTCAAGACTATGAAATTTTCCATCAAATTGACATAACGAACATGTAGTTACATAAAGGGAAGCATGTTTTTCTTATGTAAAAGTTTGAAATCAATTGCATCATTTTATGCATTCCTTTGCATTCTTTTAACAAAAAAAATAAAATATGGACACTTGACTATAAATCAGTCAAAAGACTCAAAAGGAGTTCTATACAACATCCAATAATTGTTGGATTATTTTTATAGCTTGTTTTTTCAATACTTTAATTGTAGGAACACAAAAATACACCATTGTTGTAATATACTAGACACTACAAAAATTAAAAATTTCCCTTTAAAGTCCTTTGTTAATTAGACATTCCTTTTCGAAACCCCAATTATGAATGAACTCACAAAATGTGATTGATTGTGCCTTTACCCCACCCATAGTACCTAGACCCCATACTCATATGATATGTGAAAAGGTTGATGAGATAACCTCTATTCCATCATTTAGCTTGGGTTTTGGTACTACATCTACTTCAAATGGTAAGGGGCAAATGAAGGCGAAAATATTGCAATGCTAATCCATTAACATTGCTACCATGGTACAAAAGATGGTGGTTGACAATGATGATTAAAAATCTCTAATCAAGATAAAAATGGAGGTTAATATAAAAAAGAAGAAGTGGATTAGGCTTAGTAATATCAAAATAATTAAAAACCTAAAAATTTTGATAGATGAAAAATTTAAGGCTCAAATTAAGGAAGTGTTAAACTTGTAACTAAAAGTTTTCTTCCCAATCACAATAAACTAGATTGTTTATGTGTTTCCCAATGCCTTCATATGTGAAGTCTATGTGATGTCTATGTAGGAAATTAATCAAAATAGTTGTAGTTTTGAACAAATGATTGTACTTGAATTATGTGGAATTGAAGCGCTTCATGAATCTTTGCCAATTCTACTTCAATCCACTAATTCCCCACTCCATCTGATTTTATACCCCACATGCATTTTATGATATGCATGCACTACATTAGGTCATGGCTAGGGGCAAGTTCATGCCTCACAAGTTGCACATCACAAACATTTCTTCATCCATATAACCTAAGTCACCCAATAGATATTTGAAATAGTCTAAATGAAACTCTAAATAATAAAAATGTAAAAAAAAATAAAACACACTTAAAAAAAAATTAAGCGAGAAAAAAATGAAGTGTGAAAGTGTGAAAGCCCTAAAAAAAAAATCCTATATAGTCCATGGTGCAACCCTAAAAAAAATATTGTGATTGAAAACCCCACAAAAATATGCACAAAAGTGAATACCCAAAGGAGTGCCTTAAGTGAAAACCATAAATTCAAAAAATTCAAAAAATTCAAAATATCAGTCCAAGGAATCCAAAAAAAAAATCCAAAAGAGTCAACCAAAAAGTCAAAAAATCAAAATCAAAATCATTTCACCCCATATTTAAAAATCTGATCCCCAGTTTCTAGATTTCATCCCCAGTCTTGGGGACTTGACAGGTAAACCAATAACCAAAAGGGGATGAAACTGAAATAAAGGGATGAGATAGGGTATCAAACTGGGGAGGACTTTACTTCTTCCAAACTCTTCTTCCCCTTTTGATGGCTACTACCCTACTACTACTATTGTTCAGAAAGTTAACTCCTACAAGCTCAATTACTTACTTACAAAGTGATGACCAAAGCAAATCAATGTGTGGTCCCATCCATCTACCTACCTACCTACCTACCTACCTATCGACCTACCTACCTACCTACCTATCTACCTACCTATCTTCCTACCAACCTTGCAAAAAGGCCATTAAAAAGTCTTGTAAGTAATAAATATACAAACCATTGACAACAACAAACACCATTGATGGGTTGATACCATCTTCCTACCACAAACTCTAGTTCAACAATTCCAAACTTTATTGGCCTTGCGCCTACCAAGAAGGCAAGGATAGGATATTATATATTGTGTTTAGTTTCATTATAGAGTATTATAATAGTAGCTTAATTAAGGGATTTTGGGTCCCCCTAGGTAATCATAATAATATATAATAATAATAATAATAATAATAATAATAGGTCTATTTTTATATGAGGATTTTTTTTGAAAAGATGATATTTTTTGGCTTGTGTTAAAACTTGGAGAGATTAAGTTATATAGAGTTATAATAATATCTTGAAAGCCTTTTGGGTTTCTTTTAGAGGATTTTTTTTTTTTGAAGATCAGATTATATTTTTGCATGGTGAAATGTATTTTTGAGTTTTTCCATAATTCTTCTTTTGCCTTAAGATACTTTTTAATGTAAAACGGCAAGGCCATACATAGTGTGACACATCCCTTGTTTTTTAATTATAATAATTTAAAATTTTAGTAATAATAATAATTATTATTATAATTTATAATTTTAAAAAAATAATTTTTAAAAATTTTTTTTGAGGAAAGTTGAAAAAACTGGTGTTTCTAGAAGGTTCACAAGGGTCAACATGTCAGACCCAACTAGAGTATTAAGTTTGGCTAGTGGGAAGGAACCCCACACTCATGATCAACCACAGTTAGTACATAGGTACTCTCACTCACTCACTCATTTGTCATTTCTCTTGTCAGTCATCAGGTAACCATAGTTAAATATCATCTTGGGGGGGGCATTTTTAACAGACCCAAACAAAGTTTCATTCTATCTGACTCCTTTCATTCATCCAACAAAATATAGTACATCCAAAATATAGGCCATTTTTACTCCTGTGGGTGCTGGTTCTTCACTCTGGCCAGTTGGTGAAGGGTTTTAATTAAAGATTAAAAAAACACTACAAACTTAAACCCTAAATAATAAAACCCTAAACCCATCAATTAGAAACCACTACAAACTTAAACCCTAAATAAAACCCTAAACCCATCAATTAGAAAACACTACAAACTTAAACCCTAAATAATAAAACCCTAAACCCATCAATTAGAAAACACTACAAACTTAAACCCTAAATAAAACCCTAAACCCATCAACTAGAAAACACTACAAACTTAAACCCTAAATAAAACCCTAAACCCATCAATTAGAAAACACTACAAACTTAAACCCTAAACCCATCAACTAGAAAACACTAAAAACTCCCTACCTTTGGGCCTACAACCCAACTCAAAACCACCCCTTCCCCATCTCACCCCCTTTCTTCCCCCCCACCCTCCTCCCAAACCTCTTTGCACATTCACCAAACACCATCCTTCTTTATGGGTTTGTTCAAGGAGTAGTTCTCATAAGTTGGTGGCATTCATTGGCCAAGAGAGTACTAGATTCATTCCAAAGAACTTTATTCTGAAGAATTGTATGCAAACCCCATTCAATAGGAAGAATATATACATATACTAAGTTCCATTTCTTCAAAGCTCAATAGCTCATGAAGAGCCATGATATACAAGCAAAACAAAACAAAACAAAACAAAGCAAAACAAAATCTTCACCTTGGTCATGTGGTTGTTTTTTTGTGTGAATAATGGAAGGAACTTCCTCCTTCCCCCTCCCCCCCAAAAAGGGAATGATTATACACCATAGTACCTTTTCAGGTTTGGTACTCGGGTGTCAAATAATAATTTATTTCTATTTTTCAAAATCCACTTCAACATTAGAATCAATAAATTTATGGAATTTTGGCAATAAATATTAGGCAACAACTTCTTTGGGTAGATAAGTTCTAGAGTTTGAACTTCTAACACATAATGAGACTATTTTTTTACAACAATTTTTATTGCATCTTTTTTTTTTTTTTTGGCAAAAATGGGGAGACATAATATATTGTTCCACCAAATTTATAGGATAGAGAAATGAACTCTCATTTATTGGATACTTGCTTTGCAATGGTGGATTGACCTAAAGCAAAGAAGCTCCTAGCTTTCCACCAATTTCCATATCCACCCCCTTTTTTTTTCTCTCTCTCTCTTTGTAATTTCCTTAAAATTTGACATTTCAAACAAAAAAATTTCTAAAAAAAATTGACATTTCCAAAAATAATTTAATTACCACCAAACCTGAAAAAAGCTACTAACAATATATAATTTACCCTTAGTGTGATTGTGTGAGAATAATGGGTGTCCTCCTCACTCACAAGCAACTCACAAGCAAAATGATTAATCTAGTAGTAATTATACCGATGTATATTTGTGCATGACGGGCATGTGTCCAAGTGAAATATGATAATGTAGTTGACACCTTGGTGCCATAGTTGTTGTGAGAATAATGGGGTGGAATGAATTCCTTTCATAAGATCATAATATGATTACTTGGTAGTAGTAGTAGTATCCTCATGTGTATTTCATAATGGAAAGTGCCTTTGTTGCTTGCTAGTGGTTGTCCATGAATGAGATTTCCTTGTGATCTTAACTTACTATAGAGGATCTCTCTCTCTCTCTCTCATGGAGATCAGATCTTTCAAAAGTGTTTGAATTGTTAGTAGGTATGTGTTGCTTCTAGGTTCATATTCCAATGAAAGCTCTCAAGAGCTTGTATACCGTAGTAATACCTTGGACATTTCAATACATGTCCATTAATTAATTAATTAATTATTGAAATTTTCATTTCAACAAATGGAATATTCTTACATATTTAGGATTATCTTTCATAATATTTTTTGATTGGAAGAAATCATTTTTGAAAATAATATAATTAGTGTTGAATTGGCCAAGGTACTAGGGTAAAATAAAGGTTAGTGTAGCATGTGCCCCCTAGCTCAAGTGTGAACAAGATTATCTAATTGCTCCAAGTTTGAACATGATCCTGATGATAGAGCCCTAGTGTGAATACATTTTTTTAAATGTTAAATTAATTTCCAATGAGAAAAAAAGATTCATCATAGGTCAAAATATAATGGAATCACCCCAAAAAAATCACACTCATCAAGAGTACTAAGAGATCGCCCCAATTTCTTTTCAAAATTTAATTTTGGTCAATTTTTTGGTAATATTGAAATGTAAACATTATTTATAATGAAAAAGGTTTCCAAAAAAAAAAAAAGGAAGTCCAATAATACCACCACGAGTAAATAACCCTTATTAAATTTTAGATTATGTACATGTTCCAAGTGTGAAGATGATTTTAATGATAGAGTTCTATTGTGAATACATCCTTTTAACTTTTTAATTAGTTTCCAATGAGAAAAAAGATTCATGGTAGGTCAAAATATAATGGAATCGCTTTCAAAAAATCCCCACTCATCAAGAGTACCAAGAGATTGCCCCAATTTATTTATTTATAATTTATTTTTGGTCTTTATTTTTTGTAATATTGGAATATAATCATTATCTATAATGAAAAAAGTTTCCAACAAAAGAGTTAATCTAATAATACCACCCACTAGTAAATAACCCTTGTTAAATTTTCTTTGACACTTTTTTTGAATATTCAATAACCCTTGCAAACTAGGTTGAAACTCTAAACATTACGAAACCATTTTAGTGCATATGTTTTATTTTGAGATCTTTTTAACAATACCAAAAAACGAGGTGGGGGGAGGGGGGGAGGGCACCATGGTTTGGGAGATTTCAACATGAGAAACAAACAAAATGAGCAAATTACCGTCCTTAATAATAGATGAATAGCATATTTTCATTATTCTAACAGAATTTATAATATGTAAATTGCATAACAATGTTTTTATTGGGTGCAAATATTCACAATTTTTTCAACCTTAAAACGATTAATATTATTTCCTAGGTTTATTTTGGGCCCTAGGATGTGGTTGTTTCCACCAAAATCCAACATTTGAGAGGGATGCCATCCACACGAATAGTTCATGCCTACAATAAGTTGTTAATAAATATAAAATCAGCCCTTGGATGTAGCAAATTGTGGCAAGGTCACATCTTTTCACCTCAACAATCGGCCCAAATTGCCTTTGCTCATTTCATAACATCCCTTCTAGTGCTAGTACCACCTCAAGCAATAATGTCACTATCTACCAACATCCATCACTTTTACCTTTTTTAATCTCTAAGATTTGTGTAGCTCTTTGAATTTACAAAGGAGCTTAACGTTGAAAGTGAAATTGCTTGTTCAATCTTGAAGCACACACAATGTCAATTGTTAGGGTTTCAAAACAAAGTTTCAAAATCTATAAGCTAGAGTTCTTAAGTACATATTATATGAGTTTTTCATGTGTGTTTGCAATCTTTCAACTAGCTTTGGGTTTTTGTGAATGCCAAGGACCTCTTGTTTTCTAGATTCGGTTTGTTAATAATCAAGTTTTGGGGGTTTTTTTAATCACCATGTGATTAGGTTCAATACTAGTCACAATGCATAGAACCAAAAAGTTATTCACTTGCAACACAAAAAAGAATTAAGCAAAACCAAAACTCTTACAAAAATATAAACTTGCATAAGCAAAACAAACACAAAACAAACTACAACAAGACATTGATTTTATGTTGGTTTGCTTTTTATTGAAATTTCAATCATAATGGAAAGTGAATGCAAAATGTAATGCAAAATTTATGCACCATGAAAATGACTAGAAGGTCCTACCTTTTTATAACATTACTATGATTTTTTTTTTGGTCATTCAATTGCCATGTCCAGAAAGGGATCTTGGTCCTCCACTCAAAATGTAACGCATAAATGAAATGATTAAGATGAACATATTTCATTTTAAAAGTCCCATAATAATTTAAACTAATGAATTACACCCCACTTTTGAACTAATGATGTGTTATTTAATTTCACATCTGTATCTTTTTGTGAAATATACCATAATTCAATTGAAAGAATAACCCACACATATAAACATCCTTGTTCTTTTATGTAGCTTAATTATATAAGAAAAATAGCCTTGTAAGGAAATATATCTAAAATGTTGTTACAAATACATCAAGGCCATAAAAAAAATTCACCAAATTAAGGGGGAAAAACACCTACCAAGCAACCAAATGATCGTAGATGAAATTTGAAGCTTCCACAACTTTGAATGCATCAACTATGTATATATTCCAAAAAAATATGACTATATTGCATCGACAAATCAGGACCCTGTTAGTGGGTTTAAACTATGTTATGAATTCATGCAACTTCACAACCTTTGTCTTGTGTTCACATTCATTTTGGAGTTTTACCAAGGTGGGTATTCATCTTAGGTTAGCCTCTTGATGCCCCAACAATCCACATCAATCAAGATAAGGAGGAATTAAACAAAGTAAATAATTTATTTTAATTTTTTTACCATAAGGTTAAAAGTCATTATCAAATGTACCATCCTTTCCTTAAGCTTGAATTCACCAACTTGTCAAATTCGACTTGTGATTTTGTGAACTATTCAGATTTTTTTCATTTCCCAATTACAAAAATTGGGTTTATTTCATTAACCCAATTTACTAAAAGGCTTTAAAAGTGAACTAGATCACCATATAATTGTCATGTTCACTTATAGTCAAGGTATTTCACTAAGGTATTATTAAAATTATTATTTCAATTCTTGATAAATTTTCATAATTATTCATTAATTAGTATATTTCATTTGTAGTGTATACAATTATTTATGACCTATTATAACCTTTTAGTGTATCAATTACTTATAATACGACATATTACATAATTAAAAAAACCCAATTTAATTTAATTTAAATAAAAATTTTACATACAGTTTGGACAAAATGTTATATAATGTTTCGGGCCTTGAATTGAAATAATGTTAGAATTTTTTAAAAATAAATTTATTATTTTATTATAAAAATAATTATATATACGTAGTTCAACCAATTTTTATATATTAAAACGTATATATACTTAATACATTATTTATTGTTGAAAGGTTTTGAACATAATGTTATTATATGTTGATAAATTATATTTATTAACTAAAATATACTCAATAATAAATATATTATTTTGGGGACATGTTATAGTTTTGACTTTGTAATGTTATATTAAAAATGTTAATGAATTTTTAAATTTTTAATTAAAATGGATGATTAAAATTTGGGAAATTAAACTATTTAAATTTTATTTATTTTAGGCATAAAAATATTTTGCATGAAAAAAATGAAAATGTTCAAAGTTCATTATAAAAAAGTTTATTTAGGAGTTAGGTCATTAAATCATTTTGTTTGTGAATAAATGTGTTTTGAATTGTCATTAAACAATGACATTAAAATGCCTTTTCTTTCAAATGATTGGTATTTTTTTGTGTCATGTGCAAACTTTTGAAAAAAAAATCAAGAGTGAATTTTCGTTTGTTTGATTTGAACAATTATGAGAAAAAATATATATATTTCAAAGTTTGGTTTATAAAACAATTTGGCATAATTGTGATATATTCAATTTTTGAAAATTTGTGTTACAATGTAAAATGGTAGTTTATTGGCAAAGATAATGGATTGTGTCCTTGGAAATCAAGGTCCAAACCTTGATACCAACAATTGTATGTTGATCATATAAAATCAAGTGGTTGACCGTATAAAATATGTGTATTTCAAAAACATGAAATAAAAAATGATGATAAAAACAACAAAATATTATCAATTTAACTTAATTACATTGTCACATGCCAATTTTTTATTTGATCACACTTTAGTGAATTCATTTGTCCATACCAACCCATCAGCAATCACTAAAAAACATGGTGAATCAACTAGATTTGTAATCTAGTGAATTAATGATGATTTCATCCAAATTGCTAATGAACTAGACCAACATTCCTGCTTGTGTTTGAATAGGCCACTTAACATTTTCCTTTTACATTAAAATCTATAAATCAATTGATTCGAATGTGCCTTCAAACAATTGTGTGGTCGGTCTTCACCTTTATTTATCTTTCTTTTCAATGACCCATGTCTTCCTTTTAACATGATGGCAACTTGATCCTTGACATATTTGTAACCAAATAAGTGATATAGGTATTCAAATTGCATTTCCAAGGTTGTTTTTACTACTTTCGATTGTTCATTTATAGTTGTTTTCGAATGTAATCTACAATTGGTTTGAACTTCCTCACATAACCTTGAAAGGTGGCCAACCATTGATTCTACCACCCGCCTACAAGTTACCCATCTTTGTTGCAATGCACAAGAGGTTAAACATCCTTACCAAAAAATGCATCCACTTCAATGTCCATCCTCTTTGTAACCTTGTCCATTATTCAGTGTTAGGCCATGCCTTCAATTTACCTAGAATGAACCCCAAATGACATGACTTGGGTATCTAGTTGGGCAAACAATCTCCCATTGAGACCACATTAACAACCTTGCCTATTAATGAGAGATGCATCATGTTTCATTGATGTTTGCACTACATTCTATTGTGGTTTTGCAATTTCACATTCCGTCATGTTTCATTGATGTTTGCATTACATTCTATCGAGATTTTGCATCTTCACATTTTAGCATGTTTCATTGACGTCATTGTGATGTTTTTTGTGTTCTCTACATGATTTGTTTCGTTGTGTTTTTTCTACAAAATTGTCACTTTATTTTGCTTTGTAACTTTCTCTCCATTGCAAAATGGTCATTGTCTTCATGTGTGGGAGGTTTGTCCCCCTTCATAGGTAGTTCATAGGAGGTGGAGGAGATTTCCTTGTAAGGATTCATAGTTAACACCCCTTTTGAGAGGTGCTAACGAACATTGTATTTTTGGAGACAAGATTTTCGATTTAAATTTTTTGTAATGCTAATGTAATTTTTTCTTAACATCCACTTGACATCAAGCTAACATTGTCTACCACATAGGATGACATCCAACATGTAGTGCTAGCTAGCATTTCATACATGAATCGTAGAATAAACTTGTCCAAATTCACACCGAGTTAACACCAGGTGTGAATCTAGCATAAGACTAAGTCAGGGTGGTCTCTGAGTCCAACAAATTTAACATTTTCTGCATGAAATGTGACCACTGAAAGGTCTCTCTCTCACTCAAGAAGGTGAAGGTACCACCAGTAGTGTAGGTGCTGCTTCACCCTGGTCGCCAATTGGACACCTCCTGCAACACCCTAGTCTGCCATATGGCAGGCCACAAGCAGCAGATAATAGTAATCAACCAGGCAAATTAACTTTATATAATGGAAAAAAACAAACTTGTCTGCAGTCGAGGGTAGTTTTACTTTGTGTACAGCAGCAGCAGCAGCAGCTGCTTCTTCTTCTTCTTCTCCTTGCTTCCTTCCTTCCTCCCTTCCTTCCAGGAAAGAACAAAACTTTTGAAACTCCCATGTGAGTTTACACAGTTTGCTGCAGGAGAGACTCACTCCCATTAATGGGCTGGTTGGCTAGCAGGCTGGCTGGCTAGCTGGTGGCTCCACACAATGAAAACAGAAGTGAGTGAGTGAGTGAGTGAGTGAGTGAGGAAGAGGCAACTAGAAGTGGGTGTTTTGTGGACGCGTGTGTAGAGCGCGTGGTAGCCATAATATCTTTACTCCGACGCGATTTCAACGACAAGTCGTAAATGTTGTCGCTTCATTTTGAGGTGGCCCAGCAGCGTGAGTTTTCGACTTGCGGGCAGCAGCGTAAGCTCCCAAACAAACCGACGCCAAACCATCATCATAAATCATAATAATAATCCAACTGCAAGCTGCAGCTGCAACAGCAGCAGCAGCTTCCCAGCTTCTGCATTGGATGGTACATTCCATTGAAGAGTAGTCATGAGCAGCTTCCTAAACTGCTGCTGCTGCTGGTGGAGTCATAAAAGGGGGGTTGAATTATCTCACCTCCCCTGGCAGGCAGGCAGGCAGGCAGTGAACTACTACAACGTACCGGTGGTCGTGGTGTTACCAGCATCCATCTGGGCCCCCCTATATACCCGCCGGATATCATCCCCGGTTCTTCTACCCTCCCTCGCTCGCTCAGTCAATGATGGTGATGTAATTTTAGTTATTTTATTGGCCTTGCCTACCAAGGCAAGGATATTTGTGTTTAGACTCATTTATAGAGTACTAGGATGCAGGGCCCACATATTTCCACTCATGGCTCTCAAGGGATGGAGGGAGGGAGGGCTCCAGCCAATCACGAATTACCGATTCAAGCATGTGCCGACACCAATTATTTTATATAAGTAGATAGTTAGCTTAAGGGATTTTAATAGGCCCCTAGGTAATAATAATTAATAGGTCTATTTATTTTTATATGAGGATTTTTGAAAGATGATATATTTTGGCTTGAGTGTGTTGAAACTTGAGATATTAGTTATAGAGAGTTAATATGAAGGATTCTTGAAGGATTTTGGTTTCCATTAGAGGGTTTTTTTTTAAGATTAGATTTTTTGCATTGGTGAAATATTTGAATTTCTATTATCTTCTTTTTTTGCCTTAACATACTTTTTGAAAGTAAATGGCAAGGCCACAGTGTGACACACCCCTCGTTTTATTTTTAAAAATTAATAATTTTTTTTTTAGTATAAAACATTGAATCTCAATTTTTATTTTTATTGAAAAATTCAAAAAGTCTATAACCTTTCTAATCCAGTGCTGGTTTTTTCTATGAAAACTGTGGGATTCTGTGAGGCTTCTGAAATAACCAGACCCAATGATCTGGAACTTCCGGTTATTAAGAATATCAAATAACCGCACAACATGTCTACGTACTGCCACACAAAACAAAACACACACACGCGCGCGCGCGAGAGCCTTCTAGCTTAGCCTAGTCAGATCAGTGTTTTTTTGAACCTGCAAGAGAGAGACTGTTGCAGCAAGCAAAGCAAGCAAGCAATCAGTCCTGTGCAGTTGCTGCAGCAGCAGCATTCACTCTCCACTAGTTTCACTCTCTCCACCTCTCTCTCTCCTCCTGAGAGTCCCTCCCTCCCTCCTGACTCCTGCCTCCTGATGAGACCCCTTCTTCCCCTCCCCGAGTTCCCACCCGATCGATCTCTCTTCCCATTTATTATGATCACATAACATATTATTCACCACCAAACTACTACTCCCCATCAGCAGCTGCTGCTTCTGCATGCATCCATCCATCCAACCATCCGGCAAATGCATCACTACTACTACTCAGTGATTCTCTGGGTAAGTAAGTCAGTAAGTATCTGCAGCTGCTTCCGCATCAATGCAACTTTGCCTCTTCTTCATCATACCTCCAGATTTAATGATCTAGGGTTTCCCAAGTCTTCCCCCACCCCTGATGATGATGATGATGATGATCATCATCATCATCATCAGTAGTACCAACCCAATGTTGACGGTTCTTTCCAGCTTTTTATAAAGAACCTCCGGTTCCTTCCTGTTCCTTATATATTCATATATATATATATATGAATGGCTCCATTTTTAAAAAAATCCTCATATAAAAATAGACCTATTATTATTATTATTATTATTACATAGGGGCCAAAATCCCTTAAGCTATTATAATCATATATATTAATTCACTTGGTCTGTCTGTGACAGTGACTCTGAATGGACAATGGCCACGGACAGTTGTTTGAAAAGAAAAGTTTTTTAAAAAAATTAAAAACATCAACCAAACATTCTTGAAATAACACACTTGTCAATTATGCACAGGGTTCACACTAGTACTCTATAATGAAACTAAACACAATATCCTTGCCTTCTTGGTAGGCAAGGCCAATCAAACTGGAACCCAGGGTCCAGTTCGGGTCCAGTTCTGGTTTCAAGTAACTCGGTCTGAAATCGGTGATTAACTGCTGGTTAACCCACAATGGTTTCAGACCATTTGTGCACTACTTGAGGTGGTGGTGGTGATGATGGGGTTTGTCATCACTTCCTTATTTTATTTTATTTTTTATTTATTTTTATTTTTTTGCAGCATGTTCCATAAATGCCCATTTATTGGCAGGAGGAGGAGGAGGAAATTTCTTTAGTATTTCCTCAAACTAACTTACCACATGCTGCTGTATGTCTGCTCAGGTCTGGTTGGCATCCCACTTTTTAGGTATACCAGAACTACTTAGTAAAACATTAGGTAGGTTTTTTTTTTAAAATTTAAAATTAATTTTTTTTCTAATTTTAAAATTTAAAAAATCTAATTTTAAAATTAAAAATTTAAATTTTACCATTGATCTTTAAAATTTTCAAAAATAATTTAAATTATTATTATTAATTTCAAAATAATTTATTGTTGGGCACTTTGGTTTTTTCATTCAGTGAAAGTGACAATAATATTGGCCATCCAGCAATAGGCTTCTTCCCTTCCCTCCAAACTTCTTTAAACTCCACAATGTACATACATTGCTAGCAGGGAAGAAGAAGAAGAAGAACAAGTGAGAAGAAGTGAGAAGAAGAAGAAGTCTGTGTTTTGTAGTTTGGTTTTTTGAGTAACATTATTAGCACACAGCTTTTAGCTTCTTATTCCATTTGTAAAGGAGTCTGAGGGTGATCCTTGCTGCTGCTGCTGCTGCTGTCGTTGCTGCTGCAGGATGTTGTTTTGAAGCTCTGGTCCCTTTGGAAGTGTAAGGTGTTCATGCATGAGTGAGCTTGTTGTTGTGGTGGCTGTTGCAATGATATTGTAAAGCAGGAGCTGAAGTGTACGTGGTGGAGTAGTAGCTGGTAGCTAGGGCGGCGAGAAGTGAGTCTTTTGGGGGCTACATTGTTCGTGTGCAGCAGCTTGCAGCTTGCAGTTTTGCACAGCTTGATGAGGAACAACAGATCATCGAAGAAGCAGATCGGCCACGTTTGCGACACAATGTCATGGATGTCGTCTGTTTGGATTGCTGTAATCGTAATGGCGCAGTTGCTACAGTCTGCTGCACCGCCAGTGTTGGCTCAAGTGGTTGTTGGATATTATGCAGAAACTTGTCCTGATGTGGAGTCTATTGTGAGCAATGCTGTAGCTAATGCATATCAGCAGGATGCAGGCACTGCGCCAGGTCTTATACGCCTTCACTTCCATGATTGTTTTGTGCAGGTACTACTACTACTACTACGTCTTCCTGTGAATTGCAAATGTGTGTTGCATCTCGAAGATACATGTCGCTGATTGCTTCCTTTTGATTTTTTTTTCAGCTGCTCCTAATAAGCTTGAATGTTTGAGCTGCAGTTCGGTAATTTTTTGATCATTTTTTTCCTTTTTGAGATTTGGTGTGCAGGGTTGTGATGGTTCTGTGCTTCTCGATGGACCCAACTCAGAAAAGACTGCAGGACCCAACTTTAGCTTGCGTGGCTTCGAGGTAGTGGATACTATAAAGCAGGCATTGGAGGCTGCATGCCCTGCAACTGTGTCGTGTGCTGATATCCTCGCCTACGCAGCTCGTGACAGTGTTGTGCAGGTAAGCTTGTGTCACAGTACTCAACCGAGCATCCCAGTACTCAATAATCTTTCTACAACTATTTCTACAACATTCTAGCTTCCATATTGCTTTGCAGCGGCCACATTCAGATCAGCCTCCTCAGGGCAACAACTAAAACAAGTTTCCGGCATTCTGTTTCTGTTGTCTCGCAGGCTGGTGGCTCAACTTGGGATGTGCCTGCCGGAAGGTATGATGGGTTTATTTCGATGGCTTCGGAGGCAAATGCAGCTCTGCCGGACCCGACCTTCACCGTGGATGAGCTGACGAATGCTTTTGCTGCCGTTGGCCTCTCTCAACTAGACATGCTCACATTGTCAGGTACATAAACATTTGCCAAATTAGGTCATTTTGAAATACTGAAGAAAAACAATCTTTAGGTACTGTAGAATTTAGAATGTTTTCGCAATATCCATAGATGGGGTGGAGTCTGCAACACTGGGAAGAAGTAAATTTATCGCCGATCTCCGGAGAGAGTTGTCCAGCTTATTACAAACCTTAGAGCATCTCCACCTGCGCTCAGTATGTGACTCCCCCCTTTGCACTGGAAATCTTAGATGAGGTACATACAGCCAGTCTCAAATCCTGTGGATTCAACGGAAGAACAGTGCTGTCTGTGACCCTGAGAAAATTCCGAGCTTTTCAGAGCCCTGAATGAAATCGGGAAACAGTCAAATCGGATTTACTGACGGCTCACTGTTTCTGATCGGGTAGATAGTTTGATTGGTCCAAGAGAGTTGCTATTTGGAGTCTCAGTTTCAGTTTTATGGGTGTGGTTGGAAAAAAATACACTTATGTAACCAAAACTTGGATGTGAGAAACATTTTTTTTCCCAGGGTCACATACTGAGCCCCCCCCAAGCTGGAGATATGCTCTTCTTTTATACATACACGTTTGATTTCCGTTTGTTGTCACAGGTGCACATACAATAGGCCGGACCCATTGCTCCTCCATCCTCAACAGGTTGTACCCAACTGTGGATCCTGACCTAGACCCAACTCTAGCAACACAGTTGATCAGCTTATGTCCAGACGGCGCACCAGATGGAACCACCGTGATGAACCTGGATCCAACCACTCCATTCACTTTCGACAACGAGTATTACTCCAACCTTCCAAACGGAAAAGCGATGCTGCAGTCGGATCAGGTCCTATGGAACGACTTCTCCACTCAATTCGCTTCCACCATCAACTCCTTCGTGGGTCCTGTCTGGGACACATCCTTCGGCGATTCCATGGTCACCATGAGCAGCATTAACATCAAGAGCAGTACCGAGGGCGAAATCCGTTTGAACTGTCATGTGACGAATGCTCAGGCCGCTGCTGCCGCCGCCGCCTCCGGCACTGGCCAGTAAGTAACCACGATCTAGCAACAAACCCTAAAACCCTAAACCCTAACCGTCGACAACCAACTCCTCGCTCGCTCGCTCGCTCGCTCTTTCCACGAATTCTCTTCAGATTTCATCCATTGCACATTTGGTGGTCATCGACCTAAACCCATTAAATCATCCAAAACCACAAATCTAGCTCAGCCAACATTTCTTTCTACTACTACCTTTGCTAATTCCTTTTTTTTTCCCCCCTTTTCTTTTCTTTCCAAAAAAACTCCCAAGGACACACTCTATAGTTGCAATGAAAAAATCAAATTTGCACTAATTTTTCTTTCAAGGTATGGGGTTTCTTTCACATCTTTACAAGTGATTACATCATTTCTTTTAGATTGGCCTTTTAATGTTTTTGGCTCAAAATACAACAAAAACCTTATTTTTTGAATTAGGATACAAGTAAGTAAAAAAGGGCATTAATTGTTATTACTATTATTTTTTTGTCCTTATAAAATCCAACCCCACTCTCCCCAACCCCCCTCTTCTCCCCACTAGAAACTATAGCATTGCCAATAACTTGCTTGCAATCCAAAGTTTCTAGCTAGTTAGCTCACATGAACATGAACAACAAGAAACCTCAATTTAACTTCCAAAATGGAATTCATCGGTGGGTACATATAAAGGTGTGGTATAGCATAAAAATATGCATGTATGTAATGCATCCATGATGATTTGAATCTAAGCTTTGATTTATGAGTTTGAGTATGGATTTGATGAGGGTTTAGGGTTTATGGTCATATATACCCATCAATTTATTTTCTTTCAAATGAAGGTTGGCTCTTGAAATCTAGAAATAAACCTTGTTGTCTTTTATGATGTTTTTTAGTCACTAACCTCATCAGATGAGAAATGAAAAAGTTTAGAACTTGCCCAAGTTTTTTTTAAAATTTTTTTTCCCCCAAATCCATAATTAAATATCCAAATCTATCTACTTATATCTAGTAAAAAGAAAAAAAAACTATTATTAATCCAAAGTTTTGTATCTGAAAATTTTGCATTCATGGGAGAGATCCAGTACTTGGTTTTTTTTAAATTTTATTATTATTTACTATTATTATTTTTTGAGTCAGCCAAGAGTAGTCTGACTACTATTGATTGAATTAAATGAGTAAAAAAAACTCAGAAATTGAATGAATACTTGTTTCTCACAACACTCCAGTTTTGTACTAGGGTTTTACAGCTGCTGCCCAATTCCAGCCATTAAAACTAGTACTTGCAAATAAACAATGGTCTGCACAAACTCAAAGAACTATCAATTTTTGTCAATTTGCTATCAAATTTTTTGTCACCCTTCATTAATGTTTCTACCTACATCAATGAACCTGAAATATCATTAAATGAAATATTATCATTTCCTTAGGGACTAAAATGTTGGGTCTTTTGCAACTATCTCTAAACCCTAAACCCTAAAACCTTGATTGATTCCATCCTTTAGGTCTATAAAATTATCCCATGTCATTCATTCTCCCTCTCAGCCACCAAACAGCTCCTTGTGTTAATAATAATAGCCTTGCCCTTTACAACTTCAAACAAGGGGTGTGTCACATTGTGGCCTTTGCCATTTTTACATTAAAAAGTGTGTCTTGAGGCAAAAGAAGAATTATTATGGAAATTCAAATATTTTGCCGTGCAAAAATATGATCTTCAAAAAAAATTGTCTAAAAGAAACCAAAATCCTTGAAGATATTATTATAACTCTTATAACTAATCTCAAGTTTCAACTCATGCCAAAATATTATCTTTCAAAAATCCTCATATAAAAATAGACCTATTATTTATTATTACCTAGGGGCCAAAATCCCTTAAGCTATTATACTCTATAATGAATCTCAACACAATATCCTTGCCTTGGTAAGCAAGGCCAACAAAACCATGGGAGAGGATGGAATCCATGTAACATGGTTAGGTAATTTCAATGCAAAATTGAATTTCATCAAAAAGCAATCTAGAGAGAGACAATAGAACCCTATAACATGATTAGTTGATTTCAGGAAAAAAAAAAAAAACCCTAAAGAGTTTACTTAGGTCTCCAACCATCACCTACAAATTAATTCCTAGTTTGATTCAAAATTAGATCTCAAACCCTACATGGATGCAAAGTTTATTCAATTTGGGCAAGCCAACAAAGAACTTGTCTTTGGTATTAGACATCAAGGTACATGAGATGAGAGTGTTGTGTGGGCCTTGGAATTTTACACATAACAAATTGGTCCTAGTATGTCTAGTATCGTGGAAGGGGGGTATGACTTCGGTCTAGGTATGTAACTGAAGTGCCTAAACTAGGTATGAAATTGGTATCAAAACCTAAAACATGAAATTGCATATAAATTTGGTACAAATCTTGTTTTGAAAAGGCTGATACCATGGGGTATCAATTGTAACTATAGTATGTTTTCATGATAGTTAAAAAAACTCGAAACTTTAAACATGGCTAACATATATACTTCACAATTGAATTAACACAAACGAACAAATAATAAACATTGGCACCAATTGCACATTGAATCATACACAAACACAACTAACATGAAAATGATATCAATTGCAAGATATCAAAAGCTTGTGGTACATCACATGATGCGTACATGGTCAAGTTTAAAGTTGAAACTTGATTGAAAATTGAAACCATTTGTAAGATCCAAATAGTTTGCAATTTGACACACATGCTAGCATGAAGGTAGAATCTTGGTAGAATTTTTTCTAGTAAAGAGAAGTTTAAATCAAATCCATTCAATCTACAAGGAATATAGTATGGCACTTACAAATCCTCTGCAAAATAGTCAAATTGGTCCAATTCTTCCTAATGGGCTTTAAAAAGGTCTACACATTCTACAAATGAAAGATTAATAAACAGCTCATCAATATCCTTCTTTATAAAATGACAACCAACTCACACATCTTTTGGCCAATTTTTGTATATCGTGATCAAAGCATTCAAGTTTGTGAACTGAAGTTTACAATGATGCAAACTATTCAAGATTCCAACCATAAAATGTTTTTTTAAAAAAAATTTGATTATGAAGCAAAGATTCCCAAGATCTATCTAGCAAGAAAGGCCACATTTGGATACAATTTAATGTGTTCCTTCCCCCAAAGTAAAGGTGACTTTGCATCAAAACCCAAATTCATAACACAATGATAAAAACAAAATTGCTTGGGGTGAAAACATGGTAAAATATGCCAAAAACGTAGTCACACAATGTAACCATAGTCACATTTATGGCGTAAATGTGACGTAATGGTGCATTTCATTGAGTTTATGGTAAGCTACACATAAAATGTGAAGAATTTTAATATAAGAAAAATGAATGAAAAGTATGTTTTTAACTAATTGGGTTTTCAAAAATTTCAACATATTTTTATATGACAATTTTGATAAATTATGATTATGAAATGAAAAAATTTAAAATACATTGATACATATTAGTGCTCTATCCATTTGAAAATATATAAAATTCCAATTACAATTGTACTTTCATGATATTTTCATATACTTGAAGCAGGAACATGACACCTACTTTCTCATATTTGTATTTTAAAAATGTAGTTAAATGCATAATAAAACATGCAATTATTGAATATTATGCAACAAAATCAAATATCTTCTTCTTATTAATCATTAAAATAAAATCTATTCATGAGTTCAATTACTAAATCTTAATTTATGGATAATTTCCACCCCAAAAACAAATCCTTCATTAGCATACTCTACCATGTTTTTACCCCCTAAAAGTAATCCTTTGTTTACACTTAAAATTAGAACATCAAAAAGATAATTAAATGTGCATATTACAAGTGAAAGACTAGTGTTTACAACATGAATTTTTAAATTGTTGCATTTCACATGCAAAGGGATAAGAAATTTCCTATCATTTTATTACCACAAGTTTACTCTTTTCATTTCCAAGATGATCAATTGTAAACATTTTTAAAAATGATAAAAAGGGGACCAACATACCCAATGTCTTTGTAACGATACACCCATCCAAAAAATTTAGCTTGTCACATATTGCCCCAAAGGCAATAGGGAGAACCTACATAACTTGATAAAAATCAGCTTGCAATTTCATGCATATGGTGATTGACGCACCCCCAATAGTAGAAAGCAGCGGAAAAGGAGGAATCGGAGCACGTTCCCTAGCTCACAACACTTTGAGGGGTAGAGGGGCGTGTTGGAGCTCCGGGATGGGACTAGGAAGAGTTGACAAGCTTTAGTCACTCACACGGGCCTGCACACAACCCATACAAAGTGGTTAGTCCAAAGTTGGAGCACCCTTGGTGCTAGGACGAGCCACGGGCAACACAGACACATAAGACTCACCACGGCCCGGACTTGGGGGAAGCCACCACCTTCCCCCTTATAGTATACTCTGTGACTCTTCACGGAGCCCACATCCAAATGGTTATTTTTCCCGGGACTCCCGAGTGGGAGTCCCGAAATCGCGCCAAATGGGACTCTCAGGACTTTGGAGTCCCATAACTTTGCGAGAAGACCTTGGATTGCAATGCAGTCTGAAGCAAAGTTGTAGCTCTCGTCGAGAGCTTTTCAACGCCGTGTCGCACTCCCGAATCGGACATCGGGAAGAGGTCGATTCCCGACTTTTAGTGGTCGGGAGTCAAATTGGCAGTTCGACTCCC
>Ga0116231_10005842_pt1 | contig 23973 bp, 19 predicted proteins | sample S1TSphgellanicum_2_FD_89695 | JGI IMG/M metagenome (GOLD analysis project Ga0116231, IMG submission 89695) | Host-associated microbial communities from peat moss isolated from Minnesota, USA - S1T2_Fd - Sphagnum magellanicum MG | ecosystem: Host-associated > Plants > Peat moss > Unclassified...
AGTTACTCTTTTCAAATGTGGCAAGATGTATCAAACAAGTTACATGTTTGGCTTCATCAAAATCCTCCCAAATTCACAAACTTCCATTACTTGAGTATGTCTTAATCACTTTGTTAAGTACAAGTATATGGGTAGAAACGCCCACCACTGAACATAAGCCGGTAACCAATCAGGTGAACTGTTCTGGCCTAGGCCAGTCAAGGCAAAAAAATACACAGGTCTTCATGCAGATTTCACCCTATCACTGAACATCTGGTGAAAAAAACCAGTGTTTGGTGGTTTTTGCTCCCCCACACAGTCAACAAAATTTGTGTTCAGCATTGGGTCAAATTAAAGCCACTTTTATACTCTTTGCACCCCACTTATATTAAAGATGTGGGTGGTGATCACAGCCAACATTGCACTTATACAAATGAGCTATGCACTCATGTGTGAGTGGCAAACCACTGATTAAAAAAAATCATTCAACTTATCAAACAAAAGTGTTTGGTAATGGGGGTTTAGGAGTGCATTTAAAAAAAAAAAGTGTCCCACTGATGGAACCAAGTAATTGGTCTAGGGTGTACAACAGCCCAACAAAAAAGGTTATTTCAGCCCACTTTACAAGGAACAATTGTTTGCTGGTGGGTCATTTAAAGCAATATTTAAAAGATTTAGGGTTTTAGAGTACAAACAATCTTTCAAGTGCCCTAGCAGGCTTTCAACACTTAATACAAACAAAATCTTTCCATCCCAAAAGATAACAAATAAATGACCCTCAAAACCATGTACATTTGCACAAGGCCATTGGATTCCTGTCAAAATTAGAAATTAGAAATTCTATAAATTGTATTGGAAGGATACACTTCAAAAATCAGAAAGATTCTCAATTTTTCTTAAGCATCATTGCAAAAATGTTCTCACTATCCAAGGCTATAGAAGATTAAGTAAAATGTTTCACAAAGCTTATGTTTCCTAGTTTTAATTTTAAAGCATTAAGAAGTAGAGATGAGAATGAAGCTACTCTATAATCAGAACAAGGGCTAAGGCATGTGAAAGAAACAAACAGCTCACAAGATTGCAAACATATAAACAAGTGTCCAGGATCAACCCACAAAAACATCATCTCCAAGAACAGGTCCAAAAATAGGAACATTTGATGTAGATAAGCTCTATTAAGAAAATTTCAACAAATATCTATATTATCGCTAGATCCAACAATTTGCAATTTCAAGAATAGTAAGAAGATCAAATAGCTTCAATTTTCACAAATTTCAACAGGTTGCAAGGCATCATAGTGTCAAGTACACACTAATAGCTTGCACAACAACCATAGACATCAATTTAGAGTGGGGTGATTTTGAAAAATTCTATGCAACAATTTCCTTTAACTCATTTTTGGAAAGTCATGTTCTTAAACATTATGTATATCTAACCCATTTTTTACAATCTTGGAATTCATACAAAAGATTCAAATATATATTTTTTGTAAGACCAGATCAGAGCTCCCAACTTGCTAGAAGGTAGATACAAATTAAGGTGATTCAAAAGCGGCAAGAATCCTAGTCCCAAAAATCCATATTTTAACACTAGAATGGAAAAAACAGTTAAAAACCAATTTTGAAGGGGTCATATGTGGTGATTAATGGACTAATAAAGTCCATATGAAAGGTTGCCCATCGAGACAATTCTCTTACATATTAGGGGGAAAAGAAGATCCATCTAACAAAAAATGACCAAGATAGGGACTTAGGAAAATAAGGTCCAAATTTGGTCATTCAAAAGTCCATAATTATTTTTTGGTTAAAGTATTTATTATAATTTTTTTCAATCCATGTTTTTTTTTCCATCATGTATCATATATTGAGTTTCTATAAAAAATATCAAGATGAAATCATATGAAAAAATGCATTTGAATGTTAATGTAAAACCTAAAACATAGTCCATATGCTCATTTTAAAAATCCATTATTATATGATTGGTGTATGTTTATTGAATTTCACCTCTCAATAAATATTTTATATTCAAGTTGGCAATTTGAATTCATAAATATTTTTGTTTAATTCATGATTTTACAATGCGTTTGTGGCATTTGAATATAATACATTTTGCAAAAAGTCCATAAAAGGACAAAAAGTGAAGCACTTTAATGTGCAATCACCCTAGAAGTTAGGACCAAAAGGCAAGGGATTAGCATCATGATGTCCATTGTACCTTGCAAGAGATGAAATAACTTCTAGGACCAACAAACCACCAATAAAGAGAACATTCCATAATAGTTTTAGCACATTGAAAAAAAAACTAGCAAGAATAAACAAGGTTCCTAGCTTGAAACAATGAGGAATATGGACATTCGATGCATTGGAAGTTACAATGGATGAAGTGGAAAGAGGACAACTATCTTTGAAAAAAGCTAACAAGTTTTGGCGCATACTAGTCACATCCCTTTTAGATCACTTGAATGGGAAGATAAAATCAAAAAAGTAAAGCCCATAGGGTGTGCTCATGAACTAGGAGGATGAAGTATTTGTGGTCTAAATTTTTGGAATATAAGAATGTGAATTTTCAATCACCTTATAGCAGCTCAAAATGAAAGTAACAAAATTGACACAAACCAAGTCCACACCTTTCAAGAATGGAATTCCAAGAATTCTTGGTGGTATTGGTTCAAGTGTCAGCATCTAAAGTTAAGTATTCAATTTGCTAAAGGATTGGATGTCATACAGGGCACAAGGTCTCACAAATCAATCATGTAATGTTTTTTACCAAAATCTACAAACATTTTATACACAACACAAATACAACCCTAATCACATCTTGTTTTTACATCTTTAGAGGTGAGTGGATCAAGGATGACTACATTAGACTATGTACATGTATGGTAATGCAAACCAAGGCATGGATGACATCTTTCCTTTTCAAAATGTTTTTGTCCTTTTTAAAAAAATCACTAGTTCTTGGTGAAATTTTTCAATCCAATTGACATTTCCTAATTCTAAATGGGCATGGATCACATGTTACATTAGAAGCAATGGCACAAGCACAAGAACTTGGTTCAAATACAATGGTCACCTTATTAATTCACACATTTCATGTTTTACAACCTTTAGATGTAAGTTGATTCAAGCCATTCAAAATTCTTTTCAAGAAAGAAAAAGACAATGCATTGGTTAAGAATAATCACGGTAAGCTAAACAAGTGCACATTAGTTAATTGGGTAAACAAAAGCTTGGACCAATCATTATCCAAAAAATATATCAAAAATGGGTTTAGTTTGGTTATAGGAATTTAGCCTCTGAATCCAAAGGCAATGGATCATGAGACTAAGCCATCTGAAGTCTACATAACAACACCTACATACATCTTAGATGAAAAAAATCATGGTTCTGATGGTACAATTAATGGGCAAAAACAATGGGGAAAAGATGGAGCTACTACACAATTGATGAATATAACATCAACATTATAAGAACTTGAAACTCCAAAAGTTGATGAACATGAATAATCAAATGTGAAATATTACATGGAAGAACTTAAGAACCCCATTGCTATAATTGTAAATGGGTAGACAAAAATGATCTATGATTTAATTGTTAATGAAGATGGACCTTTAATTGATGTGTAAAAAGTTCATCATCCTGTAATAGCAATTTAAGAGCCAATATTTTTTGCAAATTTTTTTTCTTTGCCTCATTTGTTTGCAAGGAAAACAAGAAAGAAAGAACCATTAATGGACTATATCTAGTCATATGTAATAACATTAAGTGAATACTCTAGTTTTTTATAGCAAAAAACCTTAACTAAGGAAACATGTAGTAGAACTATTCAAATAGTAAAGAAAAAGAAAAAGAGGAGGATTAGAGGGCCCAACAAGTTCTTAATTCCCTTATTGTGACTAAGAAAATAGCTTAGAGGCTAGTGACCAACATGCAAAAGCAATGTTCAATGCAAATGGTTTGTAACTACTCAAAAAAAAACTAGAAATAGGTTTCATAGGAACTTTGTAGTTGGATTAAGGGCACATCCTTTACTATATAAAATGGTTAACCATGGTTATAAAACAAAAACTCAAAAGGAGGCAAGAGCAAAGGTGGTAACTTGAATGAAAATTAAGGGGCATGTTGTAACAAGGGTGCAACAACTTTTCTCCCAATGACTAAGATTGGCATGGAGGAAGGGTGGGGAAGGCATACAAGAACAAGAAGAGGGAGCCAAACCTCATGGAAAATCACCAGGAAAAAAATAATCACCACCAAGAAGGGAATAAAAAGAACTAGAAAAGGAGCCTTGTTCAAGAAAGATCATTAGGAAGAAGAAGATCACCACTAGGAAGGGGATGAACAAGAGTAGGAAAAAGGCTCAAGAGTTCAAGGAGGAGGATCACCAAGAAAAAAATGATTACCACCAAGAAAGGGACAAACAAGACCAGGTAAAGAACTCAAATGCTCAAGGAGGAGGGTCACCAAGAAGAAGACGATTACCACTAAGAAGGGGACAAACAAGACTAGAAAGAAGGTTCAAAAGTTCAAGGAGTTGGATCACTAGGAAAAAGATGATTACCACTAAGAAGGGGACAAACAAAAGTAGGAAAAAGTTCAAAAGTTTGAGGAGGAAGTTCATTAGGAAGAAATGATTACCACCAAGAAGGGGATGAACAAGACCAAGAAGAAGGTTGAAGAGCTCAAAGAGCTGGATCATTAAGAAAAAAACAATTACCGCTAAGAAGGGGACAAACTACTTTAAGAAAAATGTAGGAGTTCAATGAAGAAGACAGATTGAGGAAGCAAGACAAATTGGGCCAAGAAAATCAATGAACCGCAAGGAAACAATCATGACCATGAAGGGGATGAACATAAACAAAAAGGCGTTAGGTGTTCAAGGACGATCATTAGCAGAGGTCTGTGTAAAAAAGTTGCCACTTATTGTTGTTAGAAGAAGACGAATGGAAGAGGAGTAGGAGCTCACCAACACATAACTCTCTTATGCAACCATACCTGCACACAAACCAAAAGATGATTGAAAACTTTTGTCTAATGCAACAATCCAAAAAGATGGTAGCTTTAAAAGGGGCAAAGATTATTGCAAGCATTGAGCGACCATGCTAGGAAATGAAAGGGAGCACACATTTAGTTGGAAAATTTATAGAAAGGCTCTTAACTTGAACCCAAAACCTTAACATGTGATGTTTTTTAGTTTTTTAGGGTTACTCAAACATGCCCTTACCCATAATTATAGATTTTCATAACCATTTTTTTGGGAGATCCAAGCCAATGGATTATTGAAACCATTTTTACAAAGAGAATAAATTGGTTTTCAATTTCATTGAGTTCATCTATAAGTGGAAGTTCATTCCTTCCCAAAATACTAAACATGCAATTACAAGGTGCAAAATGTTTGTGAATTGGGTTGGCAAATGTTTATTATGTTTTTTTCCAGCAAATGTAACCCACATGCTTTTAGGGAGGCATATCTTCATCATATTTCCACCAAATTTGAAGATCTAAGGTGCTATAGGTGTGGCCAGAGATGGGGCACATTTTTTTTTCAAACCTCATGACCAAAAAAATTCTGACCAATGCACCACATTTAATTTAGTCCTTATATGCTCGATTATTGACTTGTCTAGCTTAGAGGGTGTTGAATACACTTGCATGCAGTTGTGTAGAAAAAAATGTTATGGCAAATGAAATTGCTGAATTTGATGGTCTGAATTCTTTTCCTTAGTTATCTTGAGTAATTTAATAGTTAAATATGTAATAGGTTTTGGTAAGTTTGTCAGAATTTGAGAGGACTAATATAAATTCTATAAAGCGACCATTATTTCCACTGTTTGGTAGAATAGGGTTTTGAATAGGCTTGAAGGTTTTTTCTTTTTTTTCCTAGATTGCTAAATTCAATGGTTTAAATTATTTTTTCTTACTTATCGAATGAATTAACAGTCGATGTGTAGGGTAGCCAAGCTGATCACTAAACACTTAGTATCTCAAAGGTCTACAACTTCTGGAGAGTGCTCTTTTGAATTTCATGTTCAAAAAGGAATTGTAGCCCTATTATTTATGCACCCACAGAAAGTTTTGTAATCTTCGGTTAATTTTGTTCCACCATTTCTACACTCCTGGAGTGCTTGTCCTTTAATTTCTTTTACTTTTCATTTTTTCCCCATATTTTTCTAATGATAAGATCTAATCAGATTTGAAGAGTGAGCAATCAATCCCCACCAGAATCAAGAATTGAGTAGCCATTTGGGGCAATGATTCTTTTGGCACAATTTTGCACAATTGATGAAAAGGAAGGCATGTACACGAATTGTGTGAAGAAGGAATGAACATTGATTGGGTCCTTTCGGCCATATTTGATCTATTGAGATAGCCAAAAAGCTATAACTGGTGAACAGGTTCTTCACCTTTATATTCTAAATTCCCATCATACGTTATTTTTCACAAAATTTCTTCCAAGTGATTCCAAAAGGTGAAAAAGACATGAAATTGTTATCATCTCATTACAATCCACATCAAGTTAGGCCCTTATGCATGAGAGTAACATGAACCAAGAACATAGCACAGAAATTATTTTTCTCCAAGGTTATGAAGATCACCATGGAAGCCCATTTCAAATTTTACTCTATTTCAAGGTGAACGATATGCCTTATGAACTATTTCCAGTGTTTTCTGGTCTCTAAAGTACAAAAAAGATGTGTAAGGCCCCAGTGCACAGGACATTCCCAAAATGAAGCGCTTGACTTGGCTATCACCACCTTGACCCTAGGCCTCTTATATTGGGAATGCCCCACCAAAATTCTTGACACTTACCTGACCCTAAAATACTCTTGTATTGGAGGAAGGAGTAGTGACATCCTATTGTTGAAATAGCACTAACATAATGTCGACCTTCTTGCAAATGAGGATAACTAACAATATAACCCAATTTCAGTAGTTTTGTAGCCTGGTTTAAGTGTGACAAGCTAGTAATTATTAGACCAATGAAAGTATTTATTGACTAATCATTTATGTATGGTTTTCTGAGGGGGAGGGGGGAGGGGGAAGACAGGGCGCCTAGAGGGGAAAGCAATTCTTGCACTCATCTCATCAAAAGGCAAAATAGACAAGCCACCACCAGAGTCCGGACGCAGAGAAAAAACAAAGAAATCGTCCAAGCAGATGGCAAGTTGCATGGCCTTTCAGAGGTGCAAGACAAAAGTGATCAACCCCAGGAAGGGCTTAGAAGAACGCAAGAACAAATTCTCGCCCTGGCCCTAAGCTAACAAGATTTCATCATTGCTACTCACTACTATATAAATGGTATTAAGTTGCATTTCTTGCGGTTACATGGTGATAAATTTGAGAGCCATTTTGCTTGACGTTGCTATCCCACATTTACTCCAAATTGGGATTTTTGGCATGTATGCTTCATGCCATGTTTAGATGTAGAGTTTAGAAGGAAAAGAAGTTAATATTCTACAAATTCTGCCTACCCATAAACCTCCTCTTATGACCTATAATATATATGAGTCAACCTCATCCATGAGCATGAGATGCCAATAAATTTGAAGCCATTCCAACAACTAAATCACATGCTTCATTTTTTACAAAGAATTTTGTGCTGCATCCATGTTTTTCAGTTAGAATATTTTCTTTCAGTTTTAAGGTGCAAAAATACATTTTGGCATTGGGGAAGAAAGAAAGAAAAAATATATTGGGCATTTGGAAGTTTGGCCTTCAACATGCTTGTACAAGGTTGTAAAACATTCTTGCCCTAAAGCTTGCCAATCAACTTCAATGCCTTTGGGCCAAAATCCCAAGAAAAATATGAAAACCTATGTGGCAGCCTAACATTAGTGGATATTTCTAAGTTGCGGCCTATGTCCACCCATCTACGTTGAATCGAGCGGTTAACAAGACGTTAAAAACCAAAGCCTCATGATTAACATAACCGCGGGTCAGGAGTGCTCAGGTATGATCAGGTACTGTCAGGGCCTATTTTTCTTCTGCCCTCCGCATCGTTCGTCGCGTCGGGTGTCCGGACTCCGCGTTTGTTGGAGCGAGATTCCAAGCGGTTTGTATTGTTTCTCAGATTCGGATTCCTGAACACGAAGTCAATAGAATCATAAATGCGTTGAACGCGGTTGCTTGTGCACTGTGTATAGAATATACGCAGCCGCTAGTTGCAGCAATGGCGAGTCACAATTACTCACAAGAAAGTAAGATTTTCCAGAGCTGCAGCAGCTTGATCCTGGTATCGCCAGCCTGCAGTCTGTTGTTATTATATTACGATATCAGGGGGAAAAGAAGCGTCGAGATAATGGGTTTTTAATCCATAATGTGTCAACGCTCAGTCAACTACACATCCTCCCGTACTGAGTACCTTACCGTCGCGACTCTCGCTTTTGTGGACCCAAATTCCAAGTCAATCAGACACAAAAAGGATGAAAGTGTACAGGATCAACTAGTCGACTATAGCTACATCATTATTGAAGGATTGTTTTCGCTGTACAGAATTTTTAGCGACGGTATTACAGTTTTTTTTTTATTGGCGCTGCTGGGCTGAAGCGAACCTTCAAAATCCAAAATAAATAATGTTTGCTTAAGCGAACTTCTACGCCATCAGAAGCTTTAATCTGTAACGTTTACGTGGAAGAAGATTCAAACGAGTATTATAATTACTTTTGATCAAAGACGGTGGTTGGTTGTACAGAGTGCTTTTGATCAGTAGCGTGCATTTGGCAAGGTAATGTAATGCTTGTTAATTTTCATTATTAGCGCCGTGGTTTGCCTCCAACTTGGAAACATTAACATCTCTCCCGGTAAAGTACGAAGTACTTTACGAAGTACTTGTCACATTTTCCTGTATTGAAGACCGCACATTTCGGTGGCAGCCACCAGTATACTTTTAATTGACGCGATCTTAAGCAAGATCCATTTAATTTCAGCTCACATGGTAGCAGAGGATGAGTAGTAAGTAGTGATCAGTTGTCAGTGGTCACTGAGTTGCTGCACATCTGACTTATAAAAGTCTAAGCTGATGATCAATCACTGCAAGCGCAATAAATTGGCCTTGCGACTTGTTCTCTTCAACAGTTGTCCATCAGAAAAGCGCTCTACCTTTAGGACCTTTGGCATAAGATAAGGGAAACACAAATAGTATCGATGCAGCTGATCATCATATCCTCATCAGTGTTGGTGGAGCTAACCCCAATCACCGTCAAATGTCAGTCACCAGAAAGTTTCGGGACACAAAGTCAACCTGCAAGTGATAGCCATTCACTTTTCATAGCTTTCAGCCCGCGTGAAAGCATTTTTTGGCCTTTCGAAACCCTATATAAGACGCACTCTGAATCTCATTCCCCATCACTCTGAAATCCATTAGCACCTTCTCGACTGAATCAGGAGTGTAGTGGAGCCAGCAATATGGCTTCCTCAAGCGCAATGAAGGCTTTGTTGTTGTTAGCTGCTGTTCTCCTTCTCTCACATGCATTAGTGGCACCAGTGCTTTGCAGGCAGCTCTCAGAAAACCGAAACTCGGAAAAGGAAGCAAGCAAGTCGTCAACCCAAACTAAGGTAGTTCGAACTTACAACTCAATTTTTGCTGGCTGATGATGTTTCATGCAATCTTGAGTATTGTATCGGTTGAATACTTGTGGCTGCTAGCTGGCCGAGGAAGCCGTTTGCACATGTATAGATCTCGAAGAATGCGAACCAAATACAGATGGGACAATCAGTCGAGTGATGAGTTCAATTGTTCTCATTAGCTCTAAATCTCTAGTTCCCTAGTAGTTGTCGGACTTGTGTGGACGTACTGCGGCTTTAGAGCAACGATTAGTTTCTCGAATGCAGCCGAAGCGGTAATTTGTTGACACTTCTCAGTCAATTCTCGTGCAATGTGAGAGTCCAATTACTGTGCATTCATGAGTTCTGATCGTAGTTTGCCGCGTGTCGGTCGGACTGCTCTCCCTTTCCGCAGGTACTGGAGGGTGATCGGCCTACAAAGGTTACGAGCAACGAAACCAGTGGAAAGAAATGGGGTGGTAACAACTACGGAGGTGGAGGTGCCTGGGGAGGGGGAGGGGGAGGCTACGGCAACGGATATGGCAACGGGAATGGCTATGGGAACGGCTACGGAAACGGCTACGGGAATGGTTATGGACGTGGTAACGGAAACGGCTATGGAAATGGTTACGGAAGAGGTAACGGGAGTGGCTATGGAAATGGTAACGGAAATGGCAATGCGTCTGGTGGTGGAGGAGGTGGAGGTGGAGGAGGCTCCGCAGGCGGTGGTGGGGGCGGTGGTGGTGGTGGAGGAGGAGGAGGAGGAGGAGGAGGAGGCGGTGGTGGGGGTGGAGGCGGCGGTGGTGGTGGCGGAGGTGGTCATTGATATGTTTTTTGCATTGGGTTCACGCATTGTGCAGGTACTAATGTGGCCACTCTCATTCTCTGGACATATGTCGCTTTAACTGGCTCTCAACATACTACTTCAATGTTGTATTCCTTCAGCGCTGAACTTAATGTGTGCTGGATTTAGTAACTGTTACACTAATTTTTTCACTTCAATTGAACAGCTTCGACAAAGATAGACAAGACAACGTCAAGATTCAAGGGAGCGTGATGGATCAGCTGCTGCAGTTGTGGTTCACTCGCCTGTACACGCTCCTGCATCAGGGGACACAAGCATAAGCGCAGGAGATACTGCTCGACAGATCTAGCTCGGGACAGTCAGGAGTAATTTCTTGATTTCTAGATGTGAATTGGCGTTCATTATAGATCTAGAAATAAGATTTCTAGCTGGTTCATTTATACTCATGTATCAAGTTATTGTTCTTTCCTGTGAGCGACTTCTAATTAATATACTGGGGATACATAAGTAGATGCATGTGGATAGAGGGGAAAGTGGTGGGTAAATCCAGTGAAAAAGTGTGTCCTAGCTGTATACTATCCATTGGACCTGCATGGTGCATTGGTGGGTGCTGGTTCACATTGCATTAAACATGTGGGTTTTCTATGTTTGAGCATCATGAGGCTTGATTACCCATCTAAATATTGACTTTTGCCTAAGGTAACATTTATTTGGTGGGATATTAGGGTTAAATAAACCTTTTGATAGTCAAAAACATTTTTAGTATCAGGATGAAATATCTTTACATGATTTTTTTCAAGAATATGAATTGTAGATTTGTACCTAAATTTGAAATAAATATGGACTTATTTATATGAAAAAAAAACTCTTACTAAATATTTACACTAACTTTAGATAGATGCATGAACTTCAATTTGAAAAGAGACATTTAGAAATTAGGATCCTTGTAACCTCAAATTAGACTATCCTTAATAAACAAAGATACATGTGAATTGTGTTATTGCTTGAAAAAGCCTTTACATTCCATTTACTCTAAGTTGCAAATGTGACAAGATGTATCAAAGAATTAACATGTTTGCCCTGATAAATTCCCCTCCAAATGCAGAGACTTCTTAATCTTGAATAGACCTTAATCAGTTTGTCAAGAAGATAGTTGGGTACATCTTGTTTAATTGGGATTGTTCCTGTTCGAGATTGAAGATTCTTTGAAGGCTGAAACATTTTCATTCTTTGGTCACTCATAATCCTCTACCTTTTCACACTTTTTCAAAATGATGATTATAACCTACCTATTTTCAGATTGACTAAGACTTAACACATTATGCACCAATCAGCTCGTAGAACCATGAGTCGCTTCATCTTCTTCTGTTCTCTATTCACGAGGGCGATTTTTTTGGTTTAGGGTAACTGTTGAGGACAAGGGCACTACTGGAAGGAAGGCTTGCACGAGGCCTAACTTCAGTAACAGTCTTGTCCAAAGGAGATAGCCATGTAAAGATGCTGCAGAAATTTTCTTCCTCCTCCAACAGTCAAGATCTGCAGAAAATGGAAGAACCTCCTATGGAACAGAAGAACCTGCTCAGGAAATGAAACATCCCGTGATGCAAGTTACGAACCTACTTCAAGAATGAAATAACATAGGAAGGCTGGGGAAAAGTATGGTTTGGAATATGGCCTCCAAATACACTAGGAAATTCGCTGCAGCTCTACGGGTAACAAAGGCTTTCTGATCTGCAGTTGTTTTTGGCCCAACATTCCTGAGCCCCTAGTCCTTCAATTTCTTTTACTTTTAAAGGGTTTCCCCATACTTTTCTAATCATAAGATCTGATCAAATTTGCAAAATTGAGAAGCCATTTGGTATAATCCTTCTTTCAACACAATTTCACACGCTTGATGAAAAGAAAGGCATACATGAATTGTGTGAAGGAATAAATGTTGAATTTCTTGTCCATCCATTGGCCATATTCGATCTACTTTACTATTTAGATAGCCAAAAAGCTATAAATGGTGAATAGGTTCCGCACCTTTGCATTCTAAATTCCCATCACTCACGTTATTTTTGACAAATCTTCCAAGTAATTCCAACAGGTCAAGAGAAAATGAAATTGTTATCACTTCATTACAATACATATATCAAGTTAAGCCCTTATCCATGAGACTAACATGAACTGACAGCATAGTGCATAAACTATTTTAATCCAAGATTATGAAGATCAAACTTGCCCATTTCAGATTCTACTTTATTTGAAGATGAACCATCTCCAGTGTTTTTTGGGTCTTTTAAGGGAAAAAAACCACATTATTAAGCTCTAATTATTTTTGGGAATATTGCTTAATTATTTTGTGGGTCTCCTTCATACCTATAATGCCGTGACCACCTTATACAACCAAAATTTGGGTGTCAACTTTTTCTAGAAGCTTCGTCAAAGTCACTCTATGGATTTTATTTATTGGAGCCTTCACTTGCTTTGGCGCTTGCAAAAAAGGCCCACCCAATCAGTAAAATTTTACGGCAAAAAAAATAAATTTACTGTGCACATTGGAACTTTAAATTAGATTAAGTACATTGTCCGGGCTTAATCTAATTGAATTTTTAATGACAAAAAAAATTCAAAATTCAATATCTCTCACACCTTAGATTTTTAAAAAGTCAAATCACCTTCATTAAATCCTATTCATTCGGGCCTTTCCAATAATACCAAGAGCATGCCCAAATTTGTTTATAATTTTGAGTTTTGATTCAAAAAAAATTTTAATTAAAATTTTGTTCAATATTCAATAACTTCTCCATTGTAAGTCAAAACATTATGAAACCAACTCAATGCACCCCTACCCATCAAGAGCTTTACAACAATACCAAAACATGTCAAGAACCACCGTGGTTTGAGAGATTTGAACATGACAAAGAAACAAATAAACTACCTTCCTTCATAGAAAGATAAGCACATCAAGAATATCAACCATACAAGCATCCAAAGTCTTCTCACACTCTTATTGAGCATGAAAGATCATTTCTATGACCTCAAAGAATCTATAATAATTATTCTTGGATTGTCACGTTTGATGTGTTATGTGCAGGCCTGTCCAGTCTAGGTGGGCGCCTATATTACTTAAATTAGCTTGATTTAGTCGCATCAAAAGACTTTAATTTAGGCGGTGTGTTAATATAAGCTTTATTAAGCGTTTAGAGTGCTGATCAGGGTGATCGCTGATCATGATGGAGATGGGCAAGGCATCATTATATGTAAGTAATAAGAGTTGACAGTAAAGAGTGGCAGCACAAAGCGAGTGGTGGGTACCTGTTTGCAGTAAATGTTTACACTTTCTCAAACCAAGGATATAATCAGCTCCATGATTTCATGTTTTTCCAGCTACAGCCTCCGAAAAGACGCCCATTGACATCACTAGCACGGAATTTCACGACACCCATCGCCTTAAAGCCGCCACTTCTCCAGTGAATCAACTGTAGCTTAGTAGCGTCAAGTTGAAATCCCAGCTGCTTTTTTGATCACCAGTGTTGCAATTTGTTGTGAATCCTCATCTAGATTTCTAGAAGACGCTATAACCGCCTGCAGGCACCAAGTCAACTGTCCAGCTCTCAGTGGCAATCTTGAAGGTTGGTTATCAAGAGGAAAACTCTCAATAATTTCACAGGTTGCAATTGTAGGTTATTCCTACAATTGTAGACAGCTCCTGGTTTTGCCAAAATACTGGACCAAGAGTAGGATCAGGAACCAGTTACCAAACCAAGAATTGGATCCGGAACAAGCCTAGTGTTGGTTTTCAACCAAGTCTGGGTCTGTGTCTGGATCCAGGACTAAGATCTCGACCCAGAAGTCTGCATGGACCCAATTGCTCAATGAATGCAAATCAGGGCTCGAACTGCTCAAGGAACATCCACTGCTTGGCCTACAGCATGCCCTCCAACCCGAAGTCCGACAAGCTCTTGCGAAATGCATCCTTCTCCCAACGCAAAATCGAGAAGTCAGATTCAACCGTGCTAGTCCCAAGAAACAGGGTTGCAATCACACCACAGAACTCCATCAGGTTCGGGAATCGGCGACCAAGTAGACTCCACCCATCCTTGAAGGCTGATTGACTAAACAACGCATTGATGCTCTGCTTGAGGACTTGCTCAGTTCGGTAAGCATGGAGCAGCTACTTGTGTTCGTCGACGATAGTGTCGATATGCTCACTCGAATAATGTTGCTCCAATCGGTAGCTGTAACGACGCATCTTGCGAATAAACTCAGTAGTGGATAGTTTGACGAGCTCGTGCGGTAACACTGGTGGGAACGATGATGGATCGGCCAGCGGGTTGTTGTTTTCATTGCGATAGGCAGACAATTCGAAGATATGATTACAGGCGGTGACATAAACAGAAGCGATGTCGTTGAAGAGCTCATTTCGTTGGCCTTCATTGGCTTCGTCAACAATAGAATCAACCCAAGAAGCTAGGCCGCTAATGAACTCACAGACAGAAGACAATGGAACTGCATAGCAACCGCTGATGATGTGACTCGATGCGTTGAAATTTGCAATCGCTTCAGCAGTGAGCGGCCCAGTGACACCAACATCCTCCATGAAAGAGGCGACGAGACCAACTAGGGCAACTTGCTGTTGATCCAACAGCATTGTCAATCCCTGAATTGTGCGAAACGTGATTACCATCCTAGAGGTAAAGTGATGCATGGCAAGGAGAGACACCCACCATAGGCGAGGTGGAGCGGAAGGTGGCTGCTTAGACTCGACATGCGCGAGCAACTATGGCCGATGAATCTTGAACCACTTAATGACCTTCTCTGTGGATAGCCAGCGATTGACTACACGAGGGCACGTTGTCTTCATATTCGCAATTAGATTTAACTGCCGTGTCAAGTGGGTGATAAATCCCTTCATGACAGTAAAAAAACGTTCCTTCACGATGGTGTCCATGATGTGTTCCATAACGAGATTTAATTGATGCGCTCCACACCAAACTCGAGTAAGAGGGCACTCATTGTGCATCGCGTTGCTAAGGCAAGTGACAACACCAGAAACACGACCAGTCATGTTGCGGGCTCCATCAAAAGACACACCAAGTAGATGAACCTTCCAACCGGGGCAAAGAACGTCCAAAAAAGATACAACCATTTGGAACATGACCTCGCCAGTGTGCCAATCGAACATTGGAAGTGCAACAGCATGTAGGTTAACAATGTTATAGAAGGTCGGCATGAAGATTCGAAAGCGCACATCGAGATACGATGTGCTTTGATGAGTTGCAGAATCCAACGCAATTGAAAATGCACATGCACGACTCAGATGGCGAGCAATGTGTTGCAGGTTGACAGCACACACAAATCTGATGTAGTTGGCGACATCATGGCGAGAGCAAGCATGCAGAACAGGGTTGTGCAGCACATCGTACGTGCAGCTCAATATGTTGGACGCCAACCAAAAAGATGCGCCACATGACACGTATCGGACAGATAATTGGAATATAGTAGTTTTCGACTTTGGGATAATGACCAAGTAAGAATAACTTGCATTGCCCTCCTCCTCCTCCTCCTGATCCACGCGCTGAAATAATGATAGCGCTTGCTCTTTTGCCAATGCTGCCTTTTGAATACGTTAGTGAAGTACAGCATCGCGCTCAGCGTCACTGCCGAATGCAGGATCATTCTCCTCTGCATCACTGTCCGCATCACTGTTCGCATCGTTGTCAACAATGTTAGCAGGGTCAAACATCATGCCGCGTATGATCACGTGCACGATGTCCTTCTCGATGTCGAATACGATTTGACGCTCAGCGCCAAGAGATGAAGACGGGAAGTATGCTTTAATATAATTTTTGAATGCGATCGGGACATCGTCAAAGAATGCTTGGCGATCAACAATCGAATCGAGCTGCTTAAACTCGGCCCATTTTGTTGGGTGCTGGCCGCTAACATGACTTTTAATGTTGTCGTAGCGGAAGGGGCGCATCCATCCCTGAACAACAGTCGAAGCCTGGCGCTTCGCGCCAACCTTCTCCTTACGGCCAAAAGCAATATAGAAACGGCATTGTAGTCTAGTGACCTGCGGCCCACCATTCGCCGCTCTGGTGGACACCCTCAAACCCAAGCGGACATCGTTGTCCTTCACATACTCAGAAGCACGATTAGAACCCATGAAATGGAGTAGAATGACGTAGAATAGCAAGCAATGGCGCTTATACGACGTAGAATAGCAAGGAATGGCGCTTATAGGACCACCCTCAACACACGCTCCCCCAAACACGTAACTCATTAATTTAAGCGCGCCGACGATGGGTCATTTAGGTAATTTAGGCGACGCCGCCTCCAATCGCCTAGACTGGACAGGCCTGGTTATGTGATATCTAATTTAATTTAATATGTTACAGCTTAGATTGTTGTAAATGCTAGAGAACTCCATGTCTACTCACATTTAGGAGAGTTGGACTGTATCAAAAATTTCAACGAGAACTTGATCTCCTGAGATCTTGAAGTATTCAACAGCTGTACATGTTGTATCGACGTGGTAATTGAGCTGTTCTTTCACTACAAGGTGAAAGTTTTTTAAGCAACATACAGCTGAATGCATGTGAGAACAAGATTATAAACAGATTTTCTAAAAACCCATTTGCCAGACTTTCTTTGGAGATACATACATGGTTTACTGTCAGCAAAATCTCATCCAGCTATGGGCAATTTGCGCACCATAATTCCACTGCCACCTTTGTTGGGTGTGGAATCTGGATAGAGGGCCATGGTGTGTGACGTATATGTAAAGAGAAAATCCACGGACCAAATATAAACCTAAAGAGTATTAAACGCTTATAAATGATGGTTCTTATAAGTCCATCTGCCACATGGTCTCTATAACTTATGTGTTATATCTAGCAGGTAGCTTTCTTGCCATCATTGGAGCGATGATCAGTTACTCTTGACTAATGTGCACAGGGATGATCATGCTAATCTAGGTTGCGACACTTGACACCGGCCTTTTTCTTACTAGTCAAATTTTATTAAAAAGTGAGGTTTCAAATGCAAAATAAAAACGACTTTGGGGGGTTTCAATAATCCAAATTTTGAAAATTTTAAGATAAGTATTGTTAGATTTATGTATTTTGGTTTGTACTTTGGTGGGTTACTATCGCTTGTCCGGTTAGTAAAAACTGAATCAGAAGCTGCCAGTCTGAATTTGGAACCAGTTCCAGAATTGGAATTGAAACTGGATTAATTTAAAAACTGGACCTGGAACTGGGTTCTTGATTCTATTTGTGTGTGGAAATGGAACCAAGATTTTTGACATTGAAAAAAAGAAAAAGATTGGTGCTGAAGTCTGGAGTTTAGTCAGCAGTTAATCATTGGTCCCATGCAAGTTATTTGAAATTTGATGGGAATTCCGTCTGATTTTTAAAACCAGAACTGACACTTTTTTTCTATATAAAACACCAAAGTTCCCTAAACCAAATTCCCAATTCCATTTATATGTGAAACCAAAACCATTCTAATTTATCTTTCAGAACTGGAACCATTTAAGGTTTTAATCCTATAAGTAAGGAACCATAAGTGGGTAAGTATCATAGATAAGTGGGTACAAGTGATGTAAGTGGTTGCGCTATGTAAGTAGGTAAGTGATAAGACACTTGGAGTAGGTACATGCATGTGAATGGTTACTAATAACTAACCATGACTGTGCTGAGCTATGTGATAGAAGCACAATGAAAAAGTGTTTCCTGTCCAAATACCATCCATGGGACCTGCACGAACAATTCACAGGGAGTGGGGGCGATTTGTAGTTGGCATATACAGCTCATAGGTACATTGTTGACTATCTATGACCATGTTGAATGGAAATTTGTAGCGACAATGTATAGGGATTCTTTCGTGTATTTTTGGATATAAACCATGGGAATTTCTTTACAGTTCATTAGTGGATGTTGCAAAGACTTATTTAAAAGGATATGTAAATATTTGTGGAATATGGTACATCTACTGCTTGACATTTACAAAATTTAGTAAATTCTCTTCACGATACAGGGGAGTTTTCTTATTCTCACACCTCAAGATTAATGATAAAATATTTTTAAAATGTAGAACATGTTGAAAATTTTCACAAATGAAAATATTGAAATGTTGAGGCTAAAGTGTTGAAGGCCACTTTGCATTCCTCTTCAACCTGTGTCAACTGAAGCCTGGCTCAACTACCTATTGTTTTCAACATCTTTCCATTCTCTTGTGTTTAGACTGGATTGGAAAGAACAATTATTAAGGCATGTCGTGAAGCCTCTTCGTTTTAGCCATCTTGGCACCTCTGCCCTCAAATTTTCAGAAACAAATGGATCCAAATCAATGCTCTCCTTGATAATAGTGTCGCAATTGAAATTGTTGTAACATAGATAATGATATGCACACATTAACAAATTACCTAATAATAGGGTGGGGAAAAAGAAGTTCCTTCACATAAAGCTTTTGAATACATTCTTGTTTGATGCAGGTAGCTAAGGTAAAATTGTAATATTTAGTGCATTTTCTTAGGACAGGTGGTGGTTGAATGTTAAAGGCATTGAATTGTGGGGGTAGTTGTAGCTAAAGTGGACCAAAAGTGGTATGATAGGAGTTCATTTTGCACATTTTTTAATATTATCAACACCTTCACAATAAATATGTCTACCAAAACTCAATTTTTTTTGCAAGAACTATACATTCTCTTCATTCCTAATACATTATTGAATAATTTGAATAAAAAAAATTTCATCAAATTCAAAATTTTCATGTTGAAAATGGCTTAATGAATTTTCACAATTTTAGGGGTTAAAAAATCTAAATGCTTGCAATCACATTTTCAATTTTTTTTGTTTTCCTTTTAGTCATGCAACTCATAATAGAGGATTATAAAACATTTGATTTAATATTTCAAAAGTTATGAGTCCATTTAAAAATGTAAATGGAATTTGATGCAAATTGATACATAAATTAAAAAGTTTCTCAAAACTCAAAAGATGCTCTAGTTTGTGATATTAACTTCCTATAACAATATATGTTATAAGTTAAAGTTAGGGGACAATGCCATAGCAAAAGATACTAATGTTTTCCCTTGTGAGATCTAAAAATGGACAATGTAGTCTAGGATTGCCCTATGGTTATGGAGGCAAAAGTTCAAATCCAAAATCCAAAATAAATTATGCATATTTTTTATATTATACTTTAAAATAATTCCAACTTTTAAGAAATTGTATTAGTAATGCCACATCAATTAATAGTTTTAGCAATTTCAATCATTTTGGATAATCATTTTCAATCACCTTAATCAAATAAATTCAATTGGATTTTAAATTATAAACAACTAGTTTTTTTTAATTTAAATTTTTTTTGTCTTTGGTGTTTGTTTTGATTGAAATTCCAATCATAAAAAATAACATAACCTATTAAATGCTATATATTTGTAGTACAATGCTTCCCTTATGATAAATTATCACTATGCCAAAATGTGAAAAATATGATTACAAATATGATTACATTTGTAGTCGTAAATGAAATTTACAACTACCATGATTATAATGCATTTGAAATCATTGCAAAGGCCATTAGTTGTATTTTTGGTTATAGTTGCAAATGTCATAATCATAAAATCTTCAACTATTATAATCTTAATGGCCTATGTTTTTTACAATTATAAAGTTATACATATAATATTTTATTAAAGTTTTTTTAAATTATTATATTAATATTTTTTATCTTCATAACATTATATATATATCATTATATTATATAACTACAATAATTATAAATAATGACAACTAAATTTATTACATTATTTGTCATCTAATTAATGGTTGATCCATGTCATTGTTTAATTTGTGTAACCTAGGTAGGCCACCCAGACTAGGCAACCTAAATAAGCATTTAACATAGGTGATTTAAGTGGGTAGGCAATTTAATTAGTGAAACATAGGTTGCAAATATGAAGACTTGAACCTTTCATCTCCTTTAAAAAGGTTCAATTCTTTAAACATTGTATCACCACTCAACATAAGTGAAAAATAGTGTCATCCTTTGGTTATGAATATTTATTTTATTAACCTATTGAAATTGTCTAGCATAAATATATGCAACCTACATACTTAGCAACTTACTTAACTTACTTATGTTACCTATTAAATTTACCTTAATAGGCTACCTACTTAAATATATTTTCACATGTAAAATTATTTGATTACAAAAATTAACTAATATTGAAATTTAATATCAATTAATTTAAAATTTATAAAATTCAACTAAATGATGTTTTTGGTTTAAAATCATAAATAATTCAAATAAATATGTTTCATTTATAATTGAAATGAAATTCTAAAATAAATATTTTTAAAAAATTCGTTTGTAAAATATTGAAATATTTAATATTTTTAAATAATTTAATTATTAATATAGATATGTATAATTTAATCTGAAATAATTTATGATTGCAAATTAGGATTATTTTTAAATAATTAAATGATTATTTTAAACATGTAAAATTTAATTTGACATAATTTATGATTAAAGATAATAAGGATTAGAAAAAATAAAAAACCTAGTCATCACATCTTTTAAATAACATTTTAAATAATGATTCTTTATCATGTTTAAATTATATAATGCTTTTAGAACATGAAATGCAAACTATTAAAAAATATTTTGAATAGGAATATTAGAAATATTAATATATTTTGATCATATAACATTAAAATTTTAAATTAAATATTTAAAAAATTAAATCAAATCACGAAATTAAGTTAGAGATGATCATAAATAATTCACAAATAGACATGTAATAATGCTAGTATGTGAATGAATATAATTTAAGTAGGTAACTAGTTAATTTAATAATTACTTAAATGTAGGTAAATAATATTTATACCTACTTACCTACAATTTTTCTTATTTTTTATAACATGATTACACTAGAAGAAAAACATGTATTTTCAACTACTCTTTCCGACTAAATTTTAGTCGCAAAAGACATTTTGCAACTAAAATCCATTTAGTTGCCTAAGACAAGTTGCATGTGATAAACTAGTCACAAATACCAAAAGGTATTATATAAAAGAAAAAGTCAACAAATACATTTCATACTTTGACTCCCTTGTATACGTATTGTCACATGCAACTAAAATGCAACTATTTTGGTCACAATTAAAGGCAAATCATGTGTTACCACGTGTTTTAATATTTGATTTTAAAAATAAAATAATTATTATTATTTTGAAATAATTTAGGACGTTCTACTCAAATACTTGGATTATTTTATATTATGACACGTGGTCCAATGTAAATATGCCACGTGGCATTTAAAAAATTAATTTAATAAAAATATTAATATTAGGTTGATAGGTACATAAATAGGTGCCTATAATCCTTACCTACCTACCTACCTACCTACTTACGTAAAAAAAAGTAAGTAAGTAGGTTCTACCTTCCTAGGTTAAATACCTACTCATATAGGTAGGTACTTAGGTAGGTAGGTACATAGGTCGACCTAGATGAGTAGGTCAAACTAGGTACCTATCTAGCTAGTGTTCAAAATAGTAATGAAATACAAACAATATGGGATAAATTTTGAAGTTGCAACCTCCCTACAAACTAAGTTGTAATTCCAACATATTCTTCATGCCTTATTTTCTTCATTTTTAGATTTAAAAATAATTTAAGTACTAAATAATTAGATAATCATTAAATTAATAATGATTAAATTTACAAATATTTAAATTATAAACTATACATTACAAATATTCAGTATTCATTATCAATTACTTAAATAAGCAATAACTTCTTAATATTTAATAAATTAGCTATCTAGTTATTCACAAGTTATAATACATAATTCATAATTAATTAATTCAACAAATTATTTAAAAATATTTTATTACTTTTTTAGAATCTGATCAAATTATATAAAATATAATTAATGTAAAACTAAATTAATGACTGTAATTTAAAAATAAAATATTTAATCTTTTTTTAAATTATAAGTAATTAATTTAAAAAAATTATTCAAAAGTAAATTCTTACATGAATTTTTTTTAAATTATTATTCAACTAATTACATTACTTACTATATAATTCCATTTATTGTTGTAAAACTTATTATAAGTCAAGTAATTTTTTTCTTTTGGTAATTATTAATTATAAATTCAATAATTGTTTAAACATAACATTAATTTTCATAATTACTGTAAATTTACTATCATAGATGATTAATCACAAAATTTTTGAAGCTAATATTATTATGAAATAATTCCCGAAATTAAAATCAGTAAAATAATTATTTTAACTACACTATAATTTTTCCAAAATTTTTAATTCAAGTTTGAAGTTAGAAAATTAAAGAGTCTGAATAATTATGTTCAATTACAAAAAAATTCTGCACATACTAATTAATTCTTATCTGAAGTAATTATAATGTTTTTAAAGTAATGTCACATTAATTAAATTAATTAATTACTTCTAATATAAAAATATAAATTATATAATATACAAATCTATTTTATAACAATAATTATTTAGTGTCACTTAGATTTAATAAATATAATCATTTATAATTATTTATAAAAGTGATTTATTATGGATAGCACTAGTAGAAAAAACCCTTGAAACTCAATCAATGATTTTTTGAATTAGAATATAAATTTAAGATTCCAAAATAGTAATTCAGAATTCAAATATCAATTTTCAGATCAAATAAGTTTTTTGAAGTTAAATAACAAATTTTAAAATTGAAATGTCAATTTTTAGATTCAATTAATAATTTTATGAATTGAAATATTAATTTTGAAAATCCAAAATAATAATTTGGAATTCAAATTTCAACTTTCAAGTCAAATAATTTTTTAAAAATTAAAATTAAAACTTCAGAATTCAAATATCGAATTTCCAGTTCAAATAAAAATATTTAAAATCAAATTGCTGATTTTTAAACTCAGTAAAGTTTCTTAAATTGAAATAATAATTTCTAGATTGGAAAATAATAATTTTAAATTCAAATATCAATTTTTAGATCAAATAAGTTTTTTGGATTCAAATAATAATTTTCAGAATTGAATTGTCAATTTTCATATTCAAATAACAATATTCAAAACTGAAATGTCCATTTTTAGACTCAATTACTAATTTTCAGACTTGAAGTATTAATTTTGAGAATCTAAAATAATAATTTGGAATTTAAATTTCAGGTTCGAATCAAATGATTGTTTAAAATTTAAATGAAAAATTTTCAGAGCTGAAAGATAAATTTTCATATTCATATAAAAATATTCAAAATTAAAATGTCCATTTTTATGATCACTTAATAATTTTCTGAGTTGAAAATACTCATTTTTGGATTCAAAAATATTAATTTAGAATTGAAAATCAATTTTTAAATCAAATAAGTCTTTTTGAATTTAAATTCAAAATATCATATTTAAATCAAAATTTTCAAATTCAAATAATGTTTTAAACATTGAAATAACAATTTTCATATTCAAATATCAAGTTTCAAATTCTAATATTTTTTTTTGAAAAATTAAAATAACAGTTTTTATAATTGAAATATCAATTTTCAGATTTGAATAAAAAAATTCAAAGTTCAAATATTAATTTTGAAATTCATTATATGAACAATATACATATGTATGCATA